>Ga0307373_10000128_pt1 | contig 130440 bp, 132 predicted proteins | sample OX2MG_FD_202534 | JGI IMG/M metagenome (GOLD analysis project Ga0307373, IMG submission 202534) | Soil microbial communities from Risofladan, Vaasa, Finland - OX-2 | ecosystem: Environmental > Terrestrial > Soil > Coastal area > Acid sulfate soil | place: Finland: Risofladan, Vaasa... | reverse complement strand
AAGAGGCGGCGCGCCACGGCGTCAACGAACTCGCGCTCACCGAACACTCGCACCGTTTCGTCGACGTCGCGAACGTCGTCGGACCGTTTTGGTTGCGCTTTGGCCACGAGCCCACCAGCAAGACCATTGCCGAGTACTGGGACTTTCATGCGCGAAACTCACTCGAGGAGTACGTCAACCTCGCCCAATTGGCCAAAGACGCGGGACTGCCGGTCAAGATCGGCCTCGAGGTCGACTTCTACCGCGACCAGATGGACGTGGTCGCGGACCTGCTCGCGCAGTATCCCTTTGACGTCTTGATCGGCTCGGTGCACTGGCTCGGCACCTGGCAACTTGACGACTACGAGAGTCCCGTCAACCTTCACGAGTGGAGCGTGCGCGACGTCGACCAGTGCTGGAAGAGTTACGCGCTGGCGATCGATGAGTTGTGCGCCGCGAACGCCGTCGACGTGCTCGCTCACCCCGATCTCATCAAAGTTGCCGGTTACTACGCGGACAGTCCTGGCGAGTACTGGGACGCCATGGCCGAGTCGGCCGCTCGCGCTGACGTCTCCATGGAGTGTTCGTCGGCGGGCTGGAAGAAGCCCGCGGGCGAGCAGTACCCGGCCGAAGGGTTTCTCGACCGTCTCGTTGGTAAGGGGCTCACCTTCACCACCGCCTCGGACGCGCACGGTAGCGAACGCGTCGGGGAACGCGCCGGTGACCTAGCGACGATGCTCGAAGCACGTGGTGTGAACGAGTTGGCTTCGTACACCAGTCGCCAGCGCACGATGATTCCGCTTCGAGCGTTGTAGTGGCCACCCTCGCCGAGCTCGCCTCGCAGCGAACGTCGCTCGACGAACCCGCGATAGATCACCTCTTGCGCCTCGTCGCGTCGTGGTCGCTCCTGGCCGACCTCGCCTTTTCGGACTTGTTGTTGATGACCAAGGCCGGCGACTTTGAGCGCGACGACGAGCTGTTCGTGGTGTTGGGTCAGACGCGGCCGAACAATCGCACGACCTTGATTAACGACGACCTGGTGGGGACTACGCACCCGGCCGCCAACTGGTCCCTCGTTCGCGAAGCCTTCGAGCGCGGCGTGCGAACGGTGGGGGAGTTGAAGATAGACAAGATTGAGGACCTGGTGCCGACGTGGTGCGTGCCGGTGCATCACCGCGACGGCGTGGTCGCGGTCATGGTTCGTCTCCAGGGTCCGCTACGAGGTTCGGCCTCACTCTATGAACAGCAGTATCTCTCGGTCTTCGAGCGGCTCTGTGACATGGTCTCGGACGCCTCGTTCCCCTACCGCGAGGACGCCGTCGCCGGGCCGGGACTGCCGCGCGTGGGTGACGGCGTGATACTGATCGACGGCCTGGGGCGCGTCGAATTCGCGACGCCCAACGCGGTGAACGCGTTGCACCGCCTCAGCGTCTACGCCTCGGTCGAGGGCAAGACGTTCGACGAACTCGGTATGGAGGTGCGCGGCATCAAGCGCTCGCTCGAATTCGGCATCCCCGCGCTCGAAGAGGTCGACATGGGCCACGACGTGGCGATTCAATTTCACGGCGTGCCCCTCATTGAACATCAAAAAGTGACCGGTGTGCTGACCCTCGTGCGCGACGTGAGCGATCTTCGTCAACTCAATCGCGTGGTGCTGCACAAAGAAGCCGCCGTTCGTGAAGTTCACCACCGCGTAAAGAACAATCTCCAGACCATCTCGTCACTGTTGCGCCTCCAGGCGCGGCGCAGCGAAGAGGCCGAAACGAAGATCGCCCTCCTCGAGGCGGAACGGCGCGTTCGATCCATTGCGGTCGTGCACGAAGTGCTCTCGCGCGAGCCCGGCGAAGAAGTCGTCTTTGACGAGATCGTTCGCTCGCTCGTGCTCCTCGTTGAAGACACCGTCCTTGGACTGCACCCGGTCGAGATTGTCGTCAACGGCGAGCTCGGGGTTCTCTCAACCGACTTAGCGACGCCGCTCGCGGTCGCGCTCGCGGAACTCTTGACGAACGCGGTCGAACACGCCTTCACCGACTTTGGTGGCGTGGACAACGAGCACGTGGGTGTCGTGACGTTGAACCTCTACCAAGAAAACGGTCAGGCCATAGCGGAGATACGCGACAACGGTCGAGGTCTGGGTGAGAACTTCTCTCTCGACGTCCCCACGAGTCTCGGACTCTCCATCGTGCGCGACCTGATTCGCGCGCAGCTCTACGGCGAAATCGAGATGAAATCGGTGCCCCTGGCTGACGGTGGCGGGACCTACGTGCGCGTCGCGGTACCGCTCAAGGCAAGGCTTTAATTGAGCGTTGAGGCCCGACGGCGAGCGGCCAGCCACTGCTTGCGTAGTTTGCGACGCTCGTCCTCAGTCGTGCCACCCCACACGCCCGACTCCTGATTCGTCGCTAGAGCGAACTCCAGACAGGCCTTTTGGGCGTCACAGTGGTCACAGACGCGCTTGGCGGACTCGATCTGATCCGTCGCCATGCCGGTCGTTCCGACCGGGAAAAAGAGCTCGGGTTCGGTGTCGCGACAGGCGGCGGCAGTACGCCAGTCCGAGTCGTCCCAGGCGTGGGTGCGGTTCCAGATCAACGACATGAAAAATCCTCTAACTTTGGGGGAAACAGTGCTCAAAACGTCAAAACACGTGCGTGGAAGGAAAATACTACTGAAAAATCGACTCAAAAACAAGGCACTTTTGAGGTATTTAACTTCTCCTAACGAGAATATTACCTGGTCATCACTGGATCTCGAGCGGTGACGTCGGTCTTCGCGCATCGCGGCGCGCACCTGAGTGAACGCGAGAACACGCTGGGCGCTTTTCGAGACGCGGTAGCCCTGGGCGTGGCCGGCGTCGAGCTCGACGTGCGCCGAACCAAAGACGGCGTCCTCGTCGTCCACCACGATCCCGTCATCGACGGGGTGGCTCTAGCCCATACCAGGGCTCGAGATCTGCCCCCCTACGTCCCGACCCTTGAGGCGGCGATGAACGTCCTGGCGGGGGTTACGGTCAACGTGGAGATCAAGAACTCCAAGAGCGTAAAAGAGCCCACCTACGACGACACGGGTGCTTTCGTGCGTGAGGTGCTCGACTTCCTTCACGGCGCCGGCGTAGCGTCGTCGGTGATTATCTCGTGTTTTGACCTCACGACCTGTGCCCAGGTGCGCGACTACGACCTCGAGATGCCCGTGGGCTGGCTGATTTGGGACGTGCTGTTGGAGTCGGCACTCATCAAGGCCCACGTGCTGGGACTGAACGCCGTCAACCCCTACTTCACGTTGGTCAGCGCCGAAGCGCAGCGACAAGCAATCGATCTGGGGCTCGACCTCAACGTGTGGACCGTGAGCGAGCCTGGGGACATCGCAGCGATGGTCGCGCTGGGCGTCGCGAGCATCATCACCGATCAGCCCGCACTGGCGCTTCGCCTGGTGGCGAAGGAAACGGCTTGATTTGGTAGTCCTAGTGGTCCGTCTCTGAATTAACTAAGGCCAATTTCGTTCGGCCCCGCTTGACCTTGGTAATGATCTCGTCGGCGGGTTTCTTCCAGATGAACGGTTGGGGATCTTCGTTCCAGTTTTCGGTCCACACTCCGATCGCGTCTTTCAGTTGAGCGACCGACGAGAACGTTTCCTTCTTCAAACGACGGTTGGTGAGTTGGCTGAACCAGCTCTCGACGAGATTGAGCCACGACGAACTGGTGGGTGTGAAGTGCAGGCGCCAGCGAGCACGCTGAGGGTGCGCGAGCCAGGTCGTGATTGGTGCGGCCTGGTGCGCTGAGAGGCTGTCGAGCACGACGTGGACGTCGAGTTTCTTCGACACGTTCGCGTCAATGAACTTGAAGAAGTCGAGCACCTCCTTCGAGGAGTGACGAGCCTTGGTGTCGTGCAGCACCGCGCCGGTCGCCACGTTCATCGCCGCGAACAGGTCGGTCGTGCCGTTTCGTTTGTAGTCGTGGGTCATGGTGGCGCCCCGGCCTCGCTTCATGGGCAGACTTGGTTGGGTGCGGTCCAGCGCCTGGACCTGGGTCTTTTCGTCAAAACTAAAGACCACGGCGCGCTCGGGCGGGTTCATGTAGAGCCCGACCACGTCGACCAACTTCTCTTCGAAGTGCGGGTCGGAAGAGACCTTGAAGGTGTCGGTCTTCCACGGCTTCAGCCCGTGGTCCTTCCAGATGCGCGCCACCGTGTCTTTGGACACGCCCACACGAAGAGCCATCGTCCTCGTGCTCCACTGCGTCGAGCCGTCCTCGGGTAGTTCATTCATGGTGAGTGCCACCACCTCAGCGACGGTGCCCTCGGGCAACCACGACGTGCGACCGCGACCGGGCGCGATCACGCCGACGGCGTCGACGCCCTCTTCTTCGAAACGTCGTCGCCACTGACGAACGGAGTTCGGGGCCACCCGCAGTTGGCGCGACACTTCATAGATAGCCTCACCGTTCGCCGAGAGCAAGAGCGCCTTCGCCTGGAGCACCGTGCGATGCGGTAGTGACGACGAGCGCGACAGTCGTCGAAGAATCGCTCGCTGCTCGCTGGTAACCATCAAGGGTGAAGCCGCCAGTTTTGATGTCGTCCCACCATTCTAACTACCTCAGTTATATCAGCGGCGGACCACTAGGAGGCGTTCGTCACGGAAGCGGGAAACTTGCCCAGGGTCAAGCCTCGGCCGTCGAATCGCCTGTCGGTCCGCGAAGCATCGTCCCAGAAGATGGTGTTCACGCGCATCAACGTCACTGCTCAGAATCTTGCCAGCGACGAGCGTCACGGTTGTAGACGATGCGACCGGAGGGCGCACTCGGAAGTTTGCCCTGCAGTTTCAAGAACGCCTCTAACGGAAGATCCGCATTGATCAGGGCGTCGATACCTTCGTGGCGTACGAACACGGAGTAATCATCGGCGCCGCGACGAACGAAACGTCGGAGGAGATTCTTGATCCCTGCGTATGCGTCATCCACCATGAGCCTGGCGAATTCGTTGAAGGTGATGCCGATGAAGATTCCGATCAGCATCCCGCCGTCTGCCGAAGCCGTGAGCGCAAGTGTGCGCTCTTCGACGGTAACGGTCAGGTCTTCCTCTGCAAAAGCTGCTTTCACATCTTCGACGGAAGGCGCATCCAGCGCCACTCCTACTTCCTCATCATTGGGCGACGGAGATGCGGCATCCAATTTTCCCTTTTCCTTGTGTACACCCTTGAAAGGCTTCGGGCCCTCTTTGCCTTCGACGAACCGCCCAGTGTCAGTGTTGCGCTTGGTGGATCCGTCCGTGAGTGGATTCGGCAGCTGACTGCGACGGCTCACTTCGCCTCGGCGGAAGCCCTCTCCGGTGTTCTGGCCATGATATTGTTCCCCCTGCCATCAGGACAGGCGCCGTCAGGCACTTCCCTCTTATCGAACAAGTGTTCGTATCTGCAATGGAACTTGACAATCCAACCCACCGTGAGAGACTGGGGAATTCCCGATGAACTCTCAGATTTTTCGATCCAATGGAATCCTTGACTACCCGCTAGACACCGCACACAGTACCGACTATGCTCTGCACTATGAACTTTGAAACCGAATCGATCAGCGGAAGCACTTTGGAGGCTTCGCCCGCAGTCGCCTCCGGAGCACTCTTCGCACTCCACGTAAATTTACGAGAGTTGCGCGGCGAGATGACATTCGCAGACGCTGCCCGGAGGACGGGTCTCGATCGAGACGAGTTGAAACGGATCGAGAAAGGCGAGACTCGATCGATTGGTTTCGCGACGATAGTCAAGCTTTGCGAGGGTCTCAGGTGCGATCTGTCGGATCTGATGACATTGGAGCCTGTGACGATGGAGACATCATCACCTCTCTACACCGGAGCACTTGCAGCATTTGCGAAGGGCCAACTCCGGCCGGCGCCGAGACGGCGAGTGCCTCGTGATCTCAGTAGTGACGTAATGGATTTGGATGCCGCACAATCCATGGAGCATGAGACTACGTCCCGGGCGCGCCGACGCGGCATTCCCACCTTGAACAGATAATGGGTTTAGGGGGCGCCGATTTCTACGTTGACGGATCGGAACTCCCACTCCAACAAGGAGACATACTCATCGTTCCAGTGACGAGAGTTTCCTTCGGGGCTTTGTCACCTTCCCAGTGGCAAACTCTCGATCAGGAACTCGTCCCAGTTCTTGTAGCGCAAGATCACAGACCCGAGGTGAAGTCATTTAGTGGCTGGAGTCTTGCCATGGTCACGACCCACGATTGCGGATTAGATAAGGAATTCAATGTCAGGCTCAAGCAGCTCGAGGAGGACGGTGAAGAGGCAACCGAGGAGTTGTTGACTTCGATCGAAGACGATGAAGAGTTGGATCGTTTTCTACAGGTGAGTCCGCTTGTTGAGCCAGGTGCCGTGAAGCAGGCTGGAGTGGTCGTCGATCAGGTCCTGCTCCTGGCTGGCAAAATGGTGGGATATCTTCCGGTCCCGGAGTTGGTTGTAGGCGAAGAGCAATTAGTGCCCGCGGCGATTGTCGACTTGAACTATCGGACAACAATCGACCGTCTTACACAAGTCACCAGAGTCACATCGATTTCAGACGCCGCACGTACGCAACTCCGCTATGTACTTGCTAGAACCGACGCGCTCAGAACACCAACGTTGGAGTTCGAACTGACTTCGGTCATCGGTAAGACAATCACTAAGGCCCGCGTTTCGAAAAAAAATCCTCTCACGATTGAACTGACATTGAACGACGAAACGAAGATCGCTCTCATGCAGGTTCCGGGAAGTCCCTCGAGTGGGGGACCGGCTCGAACCTCGCGGAGCGCCGATCCAGGTCAGCGGAATCCCAAATAGGTAGAAGGGGTTGAATCGTGCCGGGAAAGTTGGAGGAACGGGAGTCGGTGGAAGGATTAACCGCACCCAGACGGCGATGACGTGCTTTGTCCCTCCGGCGTGTCATGGGTGATCTTGGACTTGGACTTGGACTTGGACTTGGACTTGGAGCGGAGATATTTGTCTGAGTAGGCGATGGTTCATCAATAAAGTGTAGAAACGACATCTTCAACAAGGAAAATTGCTATAGTTGTCACTAATACACGTTAATCGTGAACAGGAGACAATTGTGGCAAATGATCGGGCATTGAAACTCCTTGACCGGTTCGCTAGTGAAGGGCGGACGGCCTTTAGCGCGGCTGAGGTTCGAGATGCCCTCGGCACATCGCCTCAAGCAACCTCTAACCTCCTCACTCGCTGGGCAGGTCTTGGCTTGGTGGATCGATTGGCCGTTGGCAGATACGCCCTTCGTCAGATCGGCGTTTTGGGCACGGCCGCGGTATGGGACGACTTGGGCTCGGCCGTCGCCGCCGTGCTCGCCGGCCACCCACATCGCATCGGCTTCCTGACCGCCCTTGACCATCACGGTTTACTCGTGCGCCCCGTGCGTTCCATCCAAGTGGCTAGTCCGTACCGGCCTCGGGAGAAGGCGCTGACTGGACGGCCGCTCCAGGTAATTCGTGAGGGCGAGGCGACCGTGCTCGTCGGGACCGAGCCCCTCGGCCCGTCGCGTATCGCGACAGTTCCGCGAGCACTGCTCGACGCAGCGTCGCGTCCGCTCTTGGCTGGCGGTGCGTCGCGCGTCGCTGAGGCCCTTGCGGCCGCGGACAGCGTCGGGGAACTCCGTGACCTCGCCAGCGAGATCAACGCTGAACCCGCCTTCCGCCGGATTGGATCCATGGCGACAACGCTGTCGCTCCCTGTAGGGCGGGGGCTGGAACCACCATTGTGGCGCTCACTGATTGAGTTGGACCGTAACGCACGGGGTAAAGGTGGATGGGTCGACAAGAAATGGGGCGTCGCGTGGCCGTACGCGGCGTCCGAGCTCGAGGCCGTCGTGGCCGCATGATTGCGAAAGGCACGATCACCCAGCGCGCCAACGACGAGAGGCTGCCGGCCCAGACCATCGAAAGGGATTACGTCCTTGCTCACGTCTGCGCGGATATCGGAACTGCTGGTGACGCGCGGCTCGCGGCGTCTCCGGTTAGCGACTGACGTTTGTCACTCAGTACAACCTGGGTTGCATACTGAATCTCAACGTTTTGGCCCCTTGTGACACCGAAACATCTGATTCAGAAAGCGCGGGATTTCAAACTAGAGCCGGAAGGAACCCGGATTTTGCGGCTGTGGCGATGGCCTAGATTGTTGGCTATGAATATCGTTGTCTGCGTCAAGCAGATACCTGACCCGGCCGCCCCCCAGTCCTTTGATTCGTCGAATAACTTGAATCGTTCGGGCAAATTGATCCTCGACGAGGCGGACACCTACGGCGTCGAAATGGCGCTCCAACTGGTCGATAAGGCCGGCGGCGGCGAAGTGACCGTGGTCTCGATGGGCTCGAGCGTCGACGTCGCGGGGCTGCGCAACGCGCTCGCCATGGGCGCGAGCAAGGCCGTCATCGTGAGCGACGACTCACTTCGAGGCAGTGACGCACTCGGCACCGCCAAAGTGCTCGCCGCGGTCATTGGTCGAAGCCCCTTCGACCTCGTCTTGGCCGCGACCGAGTCCTCGGACGGCTACACCGGCACGACGCCCGTGCAGGTCGCCGAACTGCTCGGACTTCCCTCCATCACGTTCGCCAAAGCAGTGAGCGTCGAAGGATCCTCACTGAAGGTCAGCCGTCAGACCGAGGCCGGTTACGACGAGATCACCGCACCACTTCCCGCGCTCGTGACCGTGACCGCCGGCGTCGTGGAGCCGCGCTACGCCTCCTTTAAGGGCATCATGGCCGCCAAGTCCAAGCCGCTCGAAGTCCTCTCGGTGGCCGACCTCGGTCTCGAGGGACAGGTTGGCGCCGTCGGAGCACGCGAAGAGATCGTGTCGGTTGTTGCCGCCGAGTCGCGCCAATCGGGTGAAAAGTACGTCGACGAAGGAGACGGCGCCCAAAAGGTCGTCGCGTTCCTCGAATCCATCAAAGTTCTTTAGGAGTTCCCGTGACACTGTCCACACTCTGGGTCGTCGTTGAACCATCGAATGGTTCCTTTACCTCGACCTCACTCGAACTGCTGAGCCACGCTCGCACCCTCGCGACCAACGTCGCGGCCATTACGTGGGGCGACGGCGGTTCTCTCAGCGCACTCGCCGGCGAGTACGGCGCGACGACGCTCTACGACGTAGGTGCACTCAACGGCGCGCTGCCCGGTGTGCCCGTTGCGTCGGCCATCGCGGCCTTGGTGGCCGCTGGCGCCCCCGACGCGATACTCATTCCCGCCAGCTACGACGGTCGCGACATCGCGGGACGCCTTTCGGCGCGACTCGATCGTCCGGTGTTGACCAACGTCACGGGTCTCAGCGATGAAGGTGGTCTCGTGACCGAGCACCCCGTCTTTGGGGGAACGTTGAACGTCAAGGCCAAGTTCACGAGCGAAGGTCTCGGCATTATTGTCGTGCGCGCGAAGTCCTTCGCGCCCGAACCAACAGGTGGATCAGCGGCGAGCGTCGTGGCGGCGCCTGCGGGCGACACTGGCACGACCGGCAGCGCCGTTATTTCGACCTCGCACGTCGAAGAGCGCTCTGGCCCCAAGCTCGAAGACGCGCCCGTCGTTGTTTCGGGCGGTCGCGGACTGGGAGACGCGAGTAAGTACGCGCTCATCGAAGAGATCGCGAAGTTGTTAAACGGCGCGGCGGGCGCGAGTCGCGCCATTGTCGACGCGGGCTGGGTGCCGTACTCGCACCAAGTCGGCCAGACGGGTAAGACCGTCAAGCCCCTCGTCTACATCGCCTGTGGTATCTCGGGCGCGACCCAGCACATGGTGGGTATGAAGGGCTCCAAGAACATCGTGGCCATAAACAAGGACGCCGACGCGCCGATCTTTCAGATTGCCGACCTCGGCATCGTGGGTGACGTGAACAACGTGTTGCCCGCGCTCATTGAAGCTCTTAAGGGTCGCAACTAGGCCCGAGCGGCCATACGTTTGAACTTAGGCTAGGTAGCGACCTATGAGTAGCGACCAACCAACATCGCGTCGTCGAGGTTGGTGGACCCTCGCGGTACTGATTCTCATCCAAGCGACGCTGGCCCTTAACGCGGCGGTGATCGTTTTTGCTTCGCCGAGCGCGTCGTACGATCTGCACTTCTCCTCTTCGGGCGTGCAGTGGCTCGTCACCACCTTCGCGCTCGGCTTCGGTTCGCTGCTGGTCCTGGGTGGAGAGCTCAGCGATCGCTGGGGTCGGCGCACCACGCTCTACGTGGGACTCGGTGGGTTTTTGGTGGCCTCGATGCTCGCGGGCTCGGCGACTGGCTATACCTGGTTAGTCAGTGCCGTGGCGCTGCAGGGCGTTTTTAGCGCACTTCTCACGCCCACGATCTTGGCGATGCTCTCGGCGCTGTTCGTCGATCAGAACTATCGGGCCAAGGGATTCGCGGCGTACGGCACGATCGCCGGTGCGGGCATCGCCCTCGCGTTGTTCGTGGGTGGACTGTTGCTCTATTGGACGTCGTGGCGATGGTGCTTCTACCAGAGCGCCGTACTGGCCGCTCTGGCACTAACGGGCGTCGCGAACTTTGTGAAGGACCGTGACCAGACTGCGCGACCCCTGGACTCTCGTGGCGTCGCGCTCGTCACGGGCGGGCTCTTGCTCGTCATCTACGCACTCGCGCACGCCGTTGCCTCGAGTATCGCCCTCTTCCAAGTTTTGGGCTGGTCGATCTCTACGACCTCGAGATGGCGCAACGTCTTTACCTGGGGACCTCTTGTGGCGGGCGCGGGGTTATTGGCGCTGGCCGTTCGGCGTCCGCGCTCACGACATTTCCTTCTCCCAGCACGGTTGTTAAAGAGTCGCCCACTCGTTGGCTCAGTAGTCGCGCTCGTGCTCGCCAGCGCAGCCACCGTTCAGGTGCTGCTCATGCTCGCGGACTATCTCCGAGAGAATCTGGGCGGTTCGCCAGCGCAGGTTGGCGTTGACTTCTTGCCACTTCTGCTCACGACGCTGCTCACTTCGTACTTTGCCAGTGCGCGACTACTCGCCTCGACGGGACCGAGACCACTTATCCCCACGGGCATGATTCTCTCCGCGATGGGCATGGTGCTCTTTACCCGCCTCACGATCTTCCCCGACTACTGGGGGCACGTCTTTCCGGGCCTCATTCTCCTCGGTCTCGGACTCGGCTTGATTTTCGCGCCCGCCTTCGCGAGCGCGATGTCTTCACTGGAACATTCGGTACTGGGCGCGGCGCTCGTGACGACGGCGACGTGGCTGGGCGGCGCCGTGGGCGTCGCGATTCTCAGCACCGTCGCCGCGAGGGTCTCGCTACGTTCCGTTGTTGCGGCGAGGAGCAGCGAAGGCGTTGACCAAGAGATTGGGACGGTGCACGGCCTCTCGGTGGTCTTTTGGTGGTCGGCCTGTGCTTTTATTATCGGTGCCGTCCTCACGTTCTTCTTGCTGAGGCCGGGACCAACGACGAGCGTCAACGCGGCGCCCGCGATTCAGATCAGCGGCCAGGGGTAGGGCGGCCAGTCCGAAGTTTCATCGGGCTCGGGGTAGTGCTGGACCTCGACGAGACTCTGTGCTCGTAGTTGGGCGAGCGCGACTTCACTGGGGGTGAGCCACTTCGCGACGTCGCCCGCCTCGCCCTGGGCGAAGCGATCAATGTTCGCCAAGAGCGCTGGGTCCACCTCGAGGCCGGCGTACTCCCAGATGACGGTACGCAGTTTGTCGGCTTCGTTAAAGCAGAGACCGTTGTCGATCGCCCAGAGACGTTCCTCGTCGTAGAGCACGTGACCGGCTTTGCGATCGGCGTTGTTCGCGATGACGTCAAAGGCCGCGAGTCGAGCGAACCAGTCGTAGAACTCGGGTCGCTCTCGCAAGGTGAAGTAGTGATCCTCTTGGTTATCGTCAACCCACCACTGAAACGACCCTGGACCGTAGGGCGCGTCGTTACGCGCGACGGTCGTGGGAACGAGGTCGGTACCGAGTTGAACGTCGAGTTCGTACGCCGCTACTTCGCGGCGCCAGAGTCCGTCGGGAAAGTCCCACAGTCGTCGTTCACCGACTTCGGATTTGTAGCAGGCGAGCGCGCTCTCACCCTCGAGCGAGAGAGAGACCAACAGCGCTTGGTTCGAGGATCCTTCGACGCGACCTTCGACCGTGATGGTTCCTCTCTCGAGGAGTATTCGCTGTTCGTCGCGGGTCACAGTTAGCGAATCGGAGGGTTGTGGCCGTTCGTTCGCGGACAGTCATGACCCTTGGGGTCAAGGGGTCCGCCACAGAGTGGGCACAGTGGACGACCAGCTTCGACGAGTCGCGTGATGGCGATGGCGAGACCCGCGGCCCATTCGCGACTGAGGCGAAGGTTCAAGGAGTTGTCCTCTTCGACCGACTCCATCGTGACCTCAATGGACCGGGTCTCTTCATCGAGGGAGACCGCGATATCGCCCGCGACGAAGTCCACCTCAAACTCGGGCTCGAGGCTGAAGTCATCGGGCAGATGTCCCGGACGACCGAGCCCGCCAATCACTTGGCTGATCCATTCGGCGAGCGCAGCGAGTTGGATCTTCTCGCACTTAACAATGACCAGGCGGCGACCCTCACGGACCTGAAGGAGGAACAACCGAGCGCCCACTTCACCACGCACGCCCACCATCACTTTGTCGGGGCTCGTGAAGACGTAGTTCATGAAGGGCTTAAGTCCTTTAGTGATCCGGTGTTATTCACGCATAGCACGACGGGCGTGGCGTCGGTAAAGCAGACGGCGCTCAGCGAACACGGCGAGATTACCGTGCGCTGAAAGAGGTCCAACGGCACGCCTTGGGCGTAGGTGACGGCCGCCTTGATGGGATCGGCGTGACTGACGACAATGACGGTGCGGTTGCGGTGACGCTTCGCGAGACGTTCGAGCGTGGTCCAGATCCGCTGTTGCATCTCGCTAAAGGACTCGCCTTGTGGAAATCGAAAGGTGCTCGGTGCGTGTTGCACGGCGCGCCATTCGACGCGACGGCTCAAGGTACTGAGCTTTTTGCCCGTCCAGGTGCCAAAGTCGCACTCGAGAAGTCCGCGATCAACGACGCCGTGAAGGCGAAGAGCCTTCGCGAGCGGTGCGGCGGTCTCGCGAGCGCGTTCGAGCGGCGAAACGTACAGGGCGGCCGGTTTGCGCCCGAGGTCCCCGAGCCGTTCGGCCAGAGCGTTCGCTTGGGCGACGCCCTTCTCCGAAAGGTGCAGTCCTGGCGCGCGCCCGGGTAGTACCGAACCCGTGGTCGCGGTCGTGCCGTGGCGAACCAAAAGAATGGTCGTCAACGTTGGTCGGGTCGTCACGTCGTGTTTCGCTCTGGCTTAGCCCGGCGTGACCGGCAAGCGCCGGGGTCCAGGTACCGCGGTTTCGGGCCAACGTTTACGTGAGACGCGCGCGAGTTTGTGCAGCAGCGCCACCGCGCCCGGGTCGTCGTCACCGGGACGCGTTTCGATCAGCCCCTGTTCTTTCATCGCGCTCATGATCTCTCGGCCGAGATCGGTGCGAACAATGATGAGCGTCCAGTCACCGAAGGCCCCGATGCCACCCGTTGAGAGGTCGGCGTGCTCGGCAGCGAAGTCCGGACACTGCGTGCAACCCTCGCGCGTGTAGGCCTGGGCCTCTTTGAGGGGAATCTCGTGGAAGCCCCCGTCCTTGGTCCAGAGCTGGAAGACGCCCTTGATATTCATCTTGGTGATGTCGGCGCGCTTGATGTTGTACTTCGCTTCGAAGAGTTCTTCAAAGATCGAGTCGTTGAAAGTCTTGGAACAGAGCAGTCCGATGGTGAGGCTCAGTCGCCGCGCCACCTTGCCGGCCTTACGAGCCTGCATGGCCCCGGGGGCTGAGGCCATGCACCCCATACCCACTAGTCCAATGCGTTCGGCGCCGCCCTCGACGGCCTCGAAATAAGCCAACAGGTTGGCGCTGTAGGTGTAGCGCGACTTTGCGGACTCGATGACGTCGTCTCTCGTTCGTGCCACCATGGGCTTCGCGCGCCACGTCGAGCCGTCACCCTCGAGTCCACTCACGAGAGCCGCGTCGATGATGTTGTTCTCGAGTGCGAAGATCAGCAACGCCGAGACGAAACCACCGTCCTGGCCCTCCTCGACGAGCGACTCATCGGTGGCGCGCGCGAGCATTACGTCACCGATGCCGTAGACCTCGTCATCCGTACGCTCGCGCGCGAACTTCTGAGTATCGATTTCGCTCTCCCAGTTGCGAAAGCGCGGGCAGGCCCTGGTGCACATCGTGCAGCCCTTGATGCCGTGCGTGCAGTCGGCGGGTCCACCGTCGACGTCGAGGTGGAAGGGCTTGTAGACGCCGTTGTCGGTCTCGTAGTCGAGCACCGGGTGAGGACAGGCAATCACGCACGCCGCACAACCGGTACAAAGTCCCGAGGTCACGACCTCGCTAAAGAGTTCCTTCCACTGCGGTTTATCCACGGCCACGGGTCAACCTTACTGAGTACTTTGAATCTGACAATCGCCGGTACGCTTCGCAACGTGCCCGAAATTCTCGAAGTCGAGTCGTATCGTCAACTAGCGAACCGCGTCGTGGGCGCGTCGATTTCGCGTGGGTGGGCTGACGGATTTCTCGCGAAGAAACTCACCTCGCCAGCGGCGTGGTCGCGCACGGTAAAAAGTCTCACGGTGACGGGTACGTCGCGTCGAGGCAAGTTGCTGTTGCTCGAAACCAACGGACCGACACTGGCCATGCGCTTTGGTATGACCGGCGTGTTGTTGCTCGACGGCGACGCCGGCATTGAGGGGCTCTTCTATGGGCCACACAGCTATCAATCGAAGTGGGTGCGCGGGGGACTTGAGTTCAGTGACGGGCGCAGACTCGTCGTGCACGATCCGCGCCGTCTCGCCCGCTTTGAGATCGAACCCGATCTCGATGAACTTGGACCGGACGCACTCACGCTGACGAAGAAGGAGTTCGATCAACTCTTGGCCGTCGAGCGAGGTGAGGGACCGGCGATAAAAGCTCGACTGCTCGATCAGTCGAAGGTGGCGGGGGTTGGCAATCTCCTCGGCGACGAGATACTTTTTCGCGCGGGGGTCGACCCGCGCACCCCGGTCGGTCGACTCAGCGTGGATGAGCGGGCGAGAATTTTGAGCGCCTTTCGCCTCACCATGCGCTCGTTGTCGCGTCGAGGTGGCTCTCATCTGGGCGACCATATGGAGGCTCGTTTTCCCGGCGGCCTCTGTCCGCGCGACGGCGCCACGATGTTACTGGCGACCGTAGGAGGGCGAACTACCTACTGGTGCTCGAAACACCAGCGATAGTCGAGGCGAGTGGCCGCCGTCGGTAAGACTGGTGGCATGCAATCCTTCGTCCAGAACTACGGCTACTTTGCGCTCTTGATTCTCGCTATCGCCGAGTCGGCCTGTATTCCAATACCTTCTGAAGTGACCTTCGTCGTGGCCGGGGCGCTCTGTACGACGGCCGTCACGGGTCACGTGCAGTTCTCGCTTTGGGCCGTCATTGTTATTGGCACGCTCGGTTCGCTCATCGGTTCTCAGATCGCCTACGAGGTCGGACGCACCGGCGGACGCACCGTCGTTGATCGTTGGGGGAAGTGGATTCTCCTAACCCACCAAGACCTCGACAACTCCGAGCGTTGGTTCGCCAAATACGGATCCTGGTCAGTGCTGATCGGGCGCGTCTTACCCGTCATCCGTACGTTCATCTCCCTGCCGGCGGGCATCGCTGAGATGAATCGCGCTCGCTTCGTGGTCTTGACGTTGATTGGTTCGGCAGTCTGGATCTCCTTACTGAGCGCTCTGGGTGACGCCGCCGGATCGAACTGGCACCGCGTCTCCAAGGACTTTCACGACGCGCAAACACCCATGATCATCATCATCGTGCTCGTCATTGCGTTTGGTTTCTGGCATCGACTGCGCAGCGTTCGTCGCCAGCGCGCGAACTAGTCCGTCAGCGTCGCGAGTACCCGCGCGGCGTGACCGTCGGTCTTTACGCCGTAGAACGCTCGTTCAATGATGCCCGTTGGTCCAATGACGAACGTCGAGCGAATGACGCCGGTGACGGTCTTGCCGTAGAGCATCTTTTCTCCGTAGGCGCCGTACTTGGCCATGACGGTTTTTTCGGGGTCGCTCAGTAAGGGAAACTTGAGCCCGTAGTTCTTGCGAAAGGCCACGTGCTTCTCGGCCCCGTCGGGCGAGACGCCAAAGACCAAGACACCGAGTTTCGAGAACGCGGCGAACTCGTCATTGAACTGACAGGCCTCGGTCGTACACCCCGGTGTGTCGTCGGCTGGATAGAAGTAGAGGACGAGACGTTGACCCGCGAAGTCCTTTAGCGCTACCTTGTCGCCGTTTTGATCCCGCAACGTAAAGAGCGGCGCTTTGGCGCCTATGTCGAGTCGTGCCACTGGATCTCCTTCTCGTTCGACGTTCGACTATCACACGTAGACTAGAGGGGAGCTCGAAGAAAGAGCTCGGGCCCACTCTTACGTACGCCGGTTACGGGTCCAGCCGAGAAACGACCCGTGTTAACCGTGAGTAGTGAAATTCTTGAGTCCGCCACGCTAGGTGGGGACTCGTACGCCACCAATAAAACCTTTGCCGACCTAGGCGTGTCGCCGGAACTCTGCGCGGTCCTGACCGCCCAGGGCATCACGACCGCCTTTCCCATCCAGGCGCTGACGATTGCCGACGCCCTGGCGGGGCGCGACGTCTGTGGCAAGGCCAAGACCGGCTCGGGTAAGACCCTCGGCTTCGGTTTACCCATGCTCCAGCGCATCGCGGCCACGCCCGCCCTCGTGGTCGCGAGCGGCCAAGCCGCTCGACCGCGCGGACTCGTGCTGTTGCCAACGCGCGAACTCGCCGTGCAGGTCTACGAGGTGCTCAAGCCCCTCGGCGCCGCGCTCGGGCTTCACGTGAGTGCCGTCTACGGCGGCGCGGACATGGAGCGCCAGATCAAATCACTTCGCAAGGGGAGCGACGTCATTATCGCTACTCCGGGACGACTGATCGACCTCGGTGACCGCGGCGAAGTGAACGTCGAGGGCCTCGACGTGCTCGTGCTCGATGAGGCCGACCGCATGGCCGACATGGGCTTCATGCCCCAGGTCGAGTGGGTACTTCGCCGCATCGCCACGCATCCTCATCAGACGCTGCTCTTTTCGGCCACGCTGGACGGGGCCATCGATCGACTCGTCAAGCGTTACCTCAGCGACCCCGTGTTTCACGAGGTGGCGAGTGACACTCAGACGGTGTCACGAATGGTCCATCATTTTTTGCAAGTCCACCAGATGGACCGCATCAAGGTGGCCGCGACGATCTGTAAGTCCTTTGACAAGACGATCATTTTCTGTCGCACGAAACGTGGCGCTGATCGACTCGTTGAGCAGTTGCAAAAAGAAGGCGTGGAGGCAGCCGCCATTCACGGCGACCTTCGCCAGAGCCAGCGTGAAAAGGCGCTCGCTGACTTTCAGGCCGAGAAGTTGCCCGTGTTGGTCGCCACCGACGTCGCCGCACGAGGTCTACACATCGACGGCGTCGACTGCGTGATGCACTTTGACCCCCCAGAAGATCAGAAGGCGTACCTTCACCGTTCGGGTCGTACCGCGCGCGCCGGTTCGACCGGCGTGGTCGTGTCGCTCTTGTTGTGGAATCAGGCAATCGAAGCTGAAGTCATTATGCGTCGACTGAATCTCAAGCGTCCGATCGTTGAGGTCTTTTCGAACAACCCGCACCTCGTCGATCTGGCCAACTGGGACCCGACGCTGGAAGTATCGTCGCTATGAGCACGAAAGCCCTGCCGGTCTACCGCTACGACGGCGCGATAAAGCGGGCGTTGGTCGTTGTCGCGCACCCCGATGACGTGGACTTTGGCACGGCCGGTACGGTGGCGTTTTTGACGAACCACGGCGTGGACGTCGCCTACTGTCTCGTCACTTCTGGAGACGCGGGCGGTGACGCGTCGACGCACACTCGCGAAGAGCGCAGCGCCATTCGCGAAGCGGAGCAGACCGCCGCCGCCAAAGAAGTGGGCGTCACCGACCTCACGTTTCTTCGTTATCCCGACGGTCAAGTCGAGTCCACGTTGGCCCTACGTCGAGAGATTGCGCGCGTCATTCGAACGCATCGGCCCGACCTCGTGATTACCCAAAGCCCCGAGCGCAACTACGATCGCATCTTCGCCAGTCACCCTGACCATCTAGCGACGGGTGAGTCGACGCTGCGCGCGGTCTATCCCGACGCGCGCAACCCCCACGCCTTTCCCGAACTCGTTGGCGAGGGCTTTCAGCCACACACCGTGTCAGAGGTGTGGTTGGGCGGCACGTCACCCACGATGGTGGTTGACATTACGAAGACCTTCAATCAAAAGTTTGCCGCGCTCTCCCAGCACGTCAGTCAGGTGGGCGGGCGCGACGGTCTCGAAAAGATGCTCAAGTCGTGGTCCCGCTTAACGGCGAAGACCGCCGGCATGAAAAAGGGCAAGCTCGCCGAGGGTTTTCGAGTCATCACGACCTCTTAAAGAGGATCCCTGTCGCCGTAGGGTAGGTGGATGAGTCACGGTGCGAGCCACAGCGACCAGTCGCGTACCCCCATTGGTCTTCGCCAGCCCGCCGAGGGACTGAATCAGATCTTCCTCGGCCTCACGCGAGAAAACTTTCCGGGCCAACTACTCGCGGGCGTAACGCTCCTCGCAATCGCCGTACCCGAGCAGCTCGCCACCTCGCAGCTCGCGGGCGTCGCCGCGTTCACCGCGATGATTGCCTTCATCGCGGCGTCCCTCGTGTTCGTCATCTTTGGTTCGAGCCCCATCATGTCCGTGGGCGCGGACTCGACCATCGCGCCGCTCTTCGCCGTCGCGCTCGTGCGACTCGCGCCTTTCACGTCGACGCTGTACCTAGAACTCGCCGCGATGACGGCGGTCATTACCGGCCTCGTCGTGATGACCGTAGGACTGCTCCGTTTGGGCTGGATTGCCGATTTTCTTTCCTTACCCATCGTTACGGGCTTTCTCGGTGGGATCGGCGTCATCATCATCGTGCACCAACTACCCAGCGCGTTGGGCGTCACGGCGGGCGGGTCCAGCGTGTTTCAGCGCCTCGCCTCACTTTCGCACGTTCTTGGCCACGTCAGCGCGTGGTCGATCGCAATCTCGCTAGGAACGCTTCTCGTACTCCTGGTCGGTGAGAAGGTAAATTCTCGCATCCCCTGGGCGCTCGGCGCCATCGGCGTCGCGACGGTGCTCGTGGGGGCACTCTCACTGGGCCGTCACGGCGTGAAGGAACTCGGCGCGGTGAGCGCCGTCCTACCGTCGTGGCGTCTGCACTGGTTGAGCGCAAGTCAGTGGGGCGTCGTGATGACCACGGCGGTGACGCTCGTGATCGTGATACTGAGTCAAACGTCGGCGACGACGAGAACGTCCTCGGACGACCTCGGTGTGGCGTCTGATGTCAGTCGCGACTTCGTCGGGGTGGGTCTCGCTAACGTGGCGGCCGGCCTCGTGGGAGCCTTTCCGGTCGACGCGTCACCGGCACGAACGACGGTGTCGCGACTCGCGGGGGGTCGGACCAAGGTCGTCGGGCTCACCGCGGCCGTGTTGGCGATGGCGCTCTCACCGCTCGTGCATTACGCCCACAGCATTCCCTTGGCGGCGCTCGCCGGGGTGTTGTTCTTCATTGCTTCTCGACTCATCAAGGTCGACCAACTCGTCAGAATTTGGCGCTCGCGTCGCTTGGAGTTCGTGCTCGCGATCATCTCGCTGCTCGGCGTTATCTTCATTGGCGTCGAGCAGGGACTGGCGATCGCGGTGGGTCTCGCCATTCTTGATCAGACGTGGCGTTCGGTGCGTCCTCACATGGTCGTGATGGGTCGACACGCGGGCACGACGAGTTGGGAGCCCCTCGGCGAAATGGACGTCGCGAGCGTCGATCACGTGTTGGCGGTCCTCTTTGACAACGACATCTACTTCGCGAACTCGGGGGTGTTTCGCCGCGAAGCCCACCAACTGATGAAGACCTATCCCGCGACGAGACACCTCGTCATTGACGCGGTGGCGATCTCGGACATCGACTTCACCGGCATGACGATTCTGGCTCAAGTGGTCGACGACTTGACGAAGGACCAGATATCGGTCTCCTTGGCGCGCGTCAGTGACAAGGTGCGCGCCAGCCTCGCGGGGTCGTTCAGCGCGGCCGTTCGCGACATCGCGATCTACGACAACGTCGACGCCGCAGTGAACGCTGCTGCCTCGTAATGGTTTAGCTGGCGGCGAGTTGACGCAGCACGAAGTTCAGCACGCCGCCGTGTCGGTAGTAGTCGGCTTCGGTGGGCGTGTCAATTCGCAGTCGAACCGAAAAGTCCAACTCGTCGCCGCTCGCGCGCACGACGTGCACGTTCACTTGGGGCACGGTCTCGCCGAGATTGAGGGCCTCGAGACCGCTGAGCGAGTACACCTCAGTGCCGTCGAGGTCGTGGGTCGTGGCGCTCTCGCCCGGGAGATACTGCAGGGGTAGTACGCCCATGCCGACGAGATTCGAGCGGTGGATTCGCTCGAAGGACTCCACGAGCACGGCGCGTACGCCGAGCAGCTTCGTGCCCTTCGCGGCCCAGTCACGGCTCGAGCCGGTGCCGTACTCTTTGCCGCCGAGAATGATCAGTGGCGTTCCCTCTTCGGCGTAGGCCATCGCGGCGTCAAAGATCGACATTTCGGTACCTTCGGGCAGTTTGACCGTGACACCGCCTTCGGTCCCGGGCGCCATCAGGTTGCGCAGACGAATGTTCGCGAACGTGCCGCGCACCATTACTTGGTGATTGCCGCGACGCGTACCGTAACTATTGAAGTCCTCGGCCTTGACGCCACAGTCGACTAAGTAGCGGCCCGCTGGTCCGTTCGCTCGAATATTGCCCGCCGGCGAGATGTGGTCGGTCGTCACCGAGTCGCCGAGCTTCGCGAGCACCCGGGCGTCGAGGACGTCACTCACGGCCTCTGGCTCCATCTCGAGTCCCTCAAAGTAGGGCGGCAACTTGACGTAGGTGGAGGCCTGGTCCCAGTGGTACGTGACTTCGTCGGTCACGGGGACGGCCTTCCACCGTTCGTCGCCACTAAAGGCGCTGGCGTAGCGGGTCTCGAACATCTCGGGGGTGATCGAAGCACGAACCGCGTCGGCCACGTCGGCGTCACTCGGCCAGAGGTCGGACAAGAAGACGGGCTGGCCGGCGGGGTCAGTGCCGAGCGCTTCGCTCGAGAGGTCGATGTCGATCGTGCCGGCCAGCGCGTACGCGACGACGAGTGGGGGACTCGCGAGGAAGTTCTGCTTCACGTCGGGGTGGATGCGTCCTTCGAAGTTGCGATTTCCCGAAAGGACCGACACGACCGAAAGATCGTGTTCATTGACGGCTTCGGACACGCCATCGAGCAGCGGACCGGTGTTACCAATACAGGTCGTACAGCCGTAGCCCGCGAGGTAGAAGCCCAGAGCGTCGAGGGGGTCCACGAGATTGGCGCGCTCGAGGTAGTCCATGACGACGCGACTGCCGGGCGCCAGCGAGGTCTTCACCCAGGGTTTTACGCTGAGACCACGTTCGACTGCTTTACGAGCTACTAATCCGGCCGCGACGAGTACCGCAGGGTTCGACGTATTGGTGCACGAGGTAATGGCCGCGACCGTGACCGCGCCGTCGCGCAGGTGCTCGGCGGCGTCGACGCCTTGAACCTCGATGGGCTCGCGCCCGAGCGCGTCGCGAAACGCGCCGCGCGCGCCCGAGAGTGAGACGCGGTCTTGGGGGCGCTTGGGTCCCGCGAGACTCGGTTCGACGGTAGCGAGGTCGAGCTCGGCGTACTCGGAGTAGATTGGCTCGGGCGCGTTTTCGTGGTGCCAGATTCCCTGAGCTTTGGCGTAGGCCTCAACGAGCGCCAGTTGCGCTGCGGGGCGCCCCGTGAAAGCGAGATAGTCGAGCGTGACCTGGTCGATGGGAAAGATCGTGCACGTCGCGCCGTACTCGGGCGACATGTTGCCAATGGTGGCGCGGGTCTCGAGAGAGAGCGATCCAACGCCCGGGCCGTAGGCCTCGACGAATTTGCCCACGACGCCGTGTTGGCGAAGCAGTTGGGTAATGGTGAGCACGACGTCGGTCGCGGTGACGCCTTCGCGCGTCGCGCCCACGAGTCGCAGTCCCACGACGGGGGGAATCAACATCGACGCCGGTTGGCCGAGCATGCCGGCCTCGGCCTCGATGCCACCGACGCCCCAGCCCAACACCCCGAGACCATTCACCATGGTGGTGTGTGAGTCCGTGCCAACGATGGTGTCGAGGTAGGCCACGCCGTCGAGTTCAAAGACGACCTTGGCGAGGTGCTCGAGATTGACTTGGTGACAGATTCCCATGCCCGGAGGAACGACGCGGAACTTCTTGAACGAGCTCTGCGCCCACTTCAAGAACGTGTAGCGCTCGGCGTTTCGCTCGTACTCGATCTCGACGTTCTGGTCGAAACTTGACGCCGTGCCGCTGCGCTCGAGGATGACCGAGTGGTCGATGACGAGTTCGACGGGCACGAGGGGGTTGATCTTGGACGCGTCGCTGCCGAGGGCGACGATGGCGTCGCGCATGGCCGCGAGGTCGACGACGGCCGGCACGCCCGTGAGGTCCTGCATGAGAACTCGTGCCGGTGTGAAGGCAATCTCCTGAGCGTCCTCGCCAGCCGCCTCGCCGTGGTTCTGCGGCGCGTCGGACCACCTCGCGAGCGCTTCGATGTCGCTGGCCTTGACCTTGACACCGTCTTCGTGGCGCAAAAGGTTCTCGAGCAAGACCTTGATGGAGTAGGGCAGGCGCTCAACGTTGAAGGCTTTGAGGCCCTCGCCGTGGAGAGAAAAATAGGTAAGCGAGCGACCCTCTACTTCGAGGGTGCTTTCGGTATTGAATGAGTTCATCGACGATGTCATTGCTCTATTCTGCCGTGTTTTATCGACGACGATTTCGCCTCTGACGCGCTGACGTAGAGCCAAGTGGGAGACTCGTGGCGTGACTTCGGCGTACGATTCCCTGCTCGCTCGGCTCCAAGAAGCCTTTGACGTGGTGGCGCCTGGCGCCGATCCCGTTCTTCGACGTTCGGACCGGAGCGACTTTCAAGCCAATGGCGTAATGGCGCTCGCGAAACAGGTTGGACGAGCGCCCCGTGACCTCGCCGAGGAGATCGTGGCCGCCGCGCGCCTCGACGACGTGGCCGAAGTGGATGTCGCGGGCCCTGGGTTTTTGAACATCACGTTGCTGCCGGCGTTTCTCAGCGAGAAGCTCAATGAACTGACCCTCGATCCCCGGCTCGGGCTCAGCGCGACCGACGATCCCCGACGGGTGGTTCTCGACTACTCCTCGCCCAACGTGGCCAAAGAGATGCACGTGGGCCACCTACGCTCGACCGTCATTGGCGACGCCCTCGCTCGGATGTACCGCTTCGCCGGGCACGTCGTGATTGCGCGCAACCACGTCGGTGATTGGGGTACGAACTTCGGACTGTTAATCGAACACTTGCTCGACCTCGGCGAGGACCGAGCAATGGCGTCGCTCTCCATTGGTGATCTCGACGCCTTCTACCGTGAAGCGCGACAAGCCTTTGACGCGAGTGAGGACTTTCAAAGTCGAAGTCGCGCGCGCGTCGTACTACTGCAGGGCGGCGACCCCGATACGCTGCGACTCTGGCGAATACTGGTTGATGAATCGATTGCTTACTTCAGCGAGGTCTATAAGAAACTCGACGTGACGCTCACGCCAGACGACGTCGTGGGTGAGTCGTACTACAACAACGCGCTCGAAGGTGTCGTGCGCGATCTCGACGCGTTGGGACTGCTCGTGGAGAGCGGTGGCGCGATGTGCGTGTTTCCGCCAGGCTATTTGAACCGCGAAGGCGAACCACTGCCACTGATTATCCAAAAGAGCGACGATGGCTTCGGTTACGCCGCCACCGATCTCGCGGCGATGCGCGACCGCGTGGCGAGGCTCAGGGCCGATGAGTTGTTGTACGTCGTGGGTGCCCCCCAGGTTCAACACCTCGAGATGGTTTTCGCCGTGGCGCGGATGGCGAAGTGGCTGCCCGAACGAGTGCGTTGTGAGCAGGTGGCCTTTGGCAACGTGCTGGGACCCGACCGCAAGATGTTCAAGTCACGCAGTGGCGAGACGGTCAAGCTCGTCGGCCTGCTCGATGAAGCCATCGAGAAGGCGTTCGCCGCGCTCGAAGAGCGCGCGCCCGATCTCGAGGGCGACGACCGTCTCACGCTGGCTACCCAGATCGCTCGCGCGGCGATCAAGTACGCCGATCTCTCGACCGAGCGCCAGCACGACTACGTCTTCGACCTCGAGCGCATGATTGCCTTCGAGGGTGACACGGGTCCGTATCTTCAGTACGCGCACGCACGAGTGAGTTCTATCTTTCGCCGACTGGGCGAGCCCTATCGGGCAGGCAACGTGCCCTTCGTCCTCGCGGCGAAGGCCGAACGAGAGCTCGCGCTGGGACTCGTGGTACTGCCCGAGGCGTTCACGTCATCGCTCTCGAGTCTTCAGCCCCATCGTCTCTGTACCTATCTGTTCGATCTGGCGCAACGATTCACCTCCTTCTACGACGCTTGTCCGGTGTTGTCGGCTGAAGGTGCGCTGCGCGACGAACGACTCGCTCTGTGTGATCTCACGTCAAGGACGTTGCGTCTGGGACTCTCGGTCTTAGGGATAGAGACCCCCGACCAGATGTAATTTCCGCGAGAGCGACGTACTGGGTAGAGTACGAACGGCGGCGAAACGCTGTCTCAGGTTCTGGGGGAATGTATGCAGGTGAAGGCTTCAGTTGTCAGCGAAGTGCACGGTAAGTGGCGCACCGAGACGATCGAAATCGACGATCCACACGCCAACGAGGTCAAAGTCAAGATGGCCTTTGCGGGTATGTGCCACTCTGATGAGCACCTGCGAACCGGCGACATGGTTCCCGACGCGACGGTCATCGAGTTTCTCTCGGGACGCAGTTCGATGTTCCCCATCATTGGCGGCCACGAAGGATCGGGCGTCGTTGAGTCCGTCGGTCCGAACGTCACGTCACTCAAGCCGGGGGACCACGTCGCGGTGTCCTTTATTCCCTCGTGTGGCAAGTGTGAGTTCTGCGCCTCTGGTCGTCAGTACCTTTGCGACCTTGGCGCCCACACGCTCGTTGGTCCAATGATCTCTGATGGCACGTGGCGCCACCACCTCGGTGACACTGACCTCAACCGTATGGCCCAGCTCGGCACGTTCTCTGAGTACATCGTGGTGCACGAGGCGTCGCTCGTTCGCATCGATCCCTGGTACGACCTTCGCGCGGCGGCTCTCATATCTTGTGGCATCTCGACGGGCTTCGGCTCGGCCGTCAGTCGAGGCGGCACGAAGCCTGGAGACACCGTGGCCGTCATTGGTGTGGGCGGCGTCGGTTCTGGCGCGGTGCAGGGCGCCATTCACGCGGGCGCTCGCGCGGTCATCGCCATCGACACGAATCAGTCCAAGGTCGATCGGGCGCTCAAGATTGGCGCCACGCACGGGTGCAACACGACCCTGGACGCGGCTTTTACGATATTGCCTGAGTTGACGAGCGGTAAGAACTGCGACGTCACGATCATCACCGTTGGCGTACTCACCAGTGAACTGCTGGAGCAAGCTCGATCGATTACCGCGAAGGGTGGCGTCATTGTCGCCACGTCCATTGCGCCGATGAACCAGCAGACCGTCGAACTCAACGTCTTCGCACTCTCGATGTTTAACCAAGAGATACGCGGAACGGTCTTTGGCTCGGAGAGTCCTCGGGTTCAGATACCTCGACTGCTTCGTCTGCACCACGAAGGCAAACTCCACGTTGACGACCTCGTCACCCAGGAGTACTCGATTGACAATGTTCAACAGGGCTACGACGACCTCGAATCGGGCAAAAACGTCCGTGGGGTTGTGCGTTTCTAAACGCGACGAAGACAAATTTTGAAGCGTCTGTTGAGGTCAGATCAATTGAGTTGAAAACTCTTCGCGTGGAATAGCCACGTGGCGACGAACTGAGACGATGACAATATGTAGCGCGTTGACGTCAATCGTGTAGATGATTCGAATGTCCTCGACATCAATTCGATAGCCGCGGCGCGTTCTCAAACGTCGCGATCCGACTGGTCGGATATCGATCGCGAGGTTTGAAATTGTCGCTCCAATTGGAGACAGTGCGCCAGCGTCAATTACTTTAAGTTCGCGAAGCGCCGCGGAAGTGAACTCAATGCGGAAGTCGTTCACGACCACCCAAGTTCGTGCTGCACCTGTTCGAAGGGTACGTTGTCGCCCTCTTCGGCAATTGCGTCGTCAAACGCAACAGCGTCTTGGTTGTCGCTTGAGTTCGATGAGTATCTTCTGGTAATCAAGAAAAACCCGCACGCCGTAGTGAACGAACCAACGGCGTAGAGCAACTCGGCGAAAGGTTGCCAGTCGAAATGAAAGAATTGGATCAGTGGCACTACGTTGGCGGCGCACATTAGAAGAGACTCAAGTGATAGAGCAAGAAACGCTTTTCGAAACACGTCACCTTGACTCGTCGACGAGACCGAAATCTTGGTTAGAAACCACCAAGCGACAAGTGTAGAGAGCGACGCCAGTGGAATGGCGATCTCTTGGATCCAATCAGCGAGGAGAAAGTGTCCATAAGTGATGAGGGATAGAAACCAGCCAGAGAGGACGCAGGCCCCCGCGAAGGTCACAAAAAATCCGCTGACGATCAATGTCCGAGCCGTCAACCACTTTCCCCAAGCCATTCTTCAAACGTACTCCGCACGCTAGGGGCTCAGTTACCCTCTGCAGGGTTTACCCGCGCTGCTAAGAAGAGTGAACGCCGGCTCCCACGAGGTGGCGTCCGTGTTCACCAGCGAGCCTCTCCGCGTCACTCCGCATCTGTTGTGCGAGATCTTTGAACTCATCCAATGCGGGATTTACTCCAACGAGCGTGAACTCGTTCTCCACGATGCGTAAGTCCAATCCCCACACGTCTTGGAGTATTCGTCGTACCCAACCAGTCGAGTGATCCCAACCTTCACGGGGTGTCCCAGCCCCGTAGGCACCACCACGTACGACCACGAGTACCGCGGGCTTACCCTCGAGGACTTTTACTGTTCCACCACCGGCGATACGCGATTCGGTCATGAGGACGTCGACCCAGGTTTTGAAGTGCTCAGAGACCCCAAAGTTGTAGAGCGGCACAGAGAAGAGAAGCGCGTCGGCTTCGAGTAACTCGTCGGCGAGCGTCGAAGCGACGGCTGCCGCGTGGCGCTGCTCGTCGGTGCGATCAGCGTCGGCTACTGCCCTGCCAACGACGGCCTGCGCCCAGAGGGTGGAGGGGAGTGGGTCAAGGCCAATGGAGCGTCGCGTCACCTCGGCGTCAGGCTCACTTTCACGCCAAACGCTCTCCACGATGTCGGCGATGGCCCGGCTACGGGAGCCTTCCTGGCGGATACTGGCGTCAAGTCGAAAGAGGGACATCGGAACTCCTGTGTAGGGTGAGACTTCACTCTAAAGGGTGCTTCTAAAAACGAAGCGACTTTTTTTGTAGTAGTGACTGGTAGTCTTGAAAGCGTGAAACGCAGCGGTTTTCAAATGGTCCCAGAGACTGGGGAGTCCGGTCAAACGTGTCACGAAGGCGGTGCGTCGTCGTGCGATGAAGCGCTGGTTCGAGCGTTTCGATTTCTCGGAAAGCGCTGGAGCGGGGTGATTCTCGGCAACCTCACGAGGGGCCCCCTGGGTTTTGCCGAACTCGGCCGCCGCGTCGAAGGCATTGGCGACTCTGTCTTGGCCGAACGCCTTAGCGATCTGCAACTGACGGGGCTTATCTATAGAGAAGTGCAGCCAGGTCCTCCGGTGTCGGTAACGTATCGTCTCTCTCCATCTGGCCTCGCGTTAATTCCTGCGATGCTCGAGCTGAGCTCGTGGGCTTCGAAGAATCTTCCTTGTCCGACTGATCTCCCTGACGTCGCTTCGTCGTCAACTATCTAATCTCTTCTAGCGGTTCTCAATGGTGCATTGACCTGAGCGATCAACTCGTCGTGAGAGGATGATGTCGTGTCTCCAACGTATCCAATCCCCACACTGAATGGTCAGTTTGTTCGACTGGAACCAATGTCGCTTGAACACGTTGACGCTCTGAGCGAAGCCGCGAATGAAAATCGATCAACGTACGGCTTCACGCACGTGCCGAGCTCGCGCGCTGAGATGGCGGCGTACGCAACGAATCTTCTCGAGCAGCATCAAAACGATCTCACGATTCCCTTCGTCCAGGTTGACGTGGCGAGCGGCCGCGTCGTTGGCGCGACGCGATACCTGAGCATTCGTAGCGAAGGGGCTCGAGCACTCCCCTTTGCCGTAGAAATCGGCGGCACCTGGCTCGCCGCGTCGTCACAGAGAACTTCCGTCAACACCGAAGCAAAGCTTCTTCTGCTCGACTACGCCTTCTCCACGTGGGTCGTGGCGAGAGTTGATTTCAAGACTGACGCGCGAAACAATCGTTCGCGAGCGGCGATTCTTCGCCTCGGTGCGGTCTTTGAAGGCGTGCTGCGCAAGTCCCAGCCGTCGATGGTTCCCGGCGAAGAGTCTCTCTTTCGTGACTCGGCATACTTTTCTATTCTTGACGTTGAGTGGCCCTCAGTGCACGCCACTTTAAGGTCGAGTCTTCGCTGATTTCATGGCAAAGAAACGTCATCGGGTCCGTTTTGCCCTCGTCTAGACCCGCCAGTCGATGGTTTTTTGGACTGCCGGTAGTGTTCTTCGTTATGACTCGAGCTTGGGTGGTCGTTGACGTACTCGTCGTACTGATCTTCGTCGGCATCGGTCGATCCAACCACCATCATCTTGTCAATCTGTCCGGCATGGCATCGACGACGTGGCCCTTTGCCGTTGGACTTGGCGTTGGATGGTTGATCGTGCTTGCCCGCCACCAGCGTGGAGTCTCAGTCGGTGCTGGCGTTGAAGTATGGATAGCGACAGTTGCAGTGGGGATGATTCTGCGAGTAATCGCGGGTCAAGGCACCGCCTTCGCCTTCATTCTGGTTGCCTTGGGTTTCTTGGGTGCACTTCTTTTGGGACTGCGTCTCGTCTACGGGGCGCTGACCAGACGTAACTAGATCGAAGGACTCCCGAGGTCCGAAGCCGGAAGCAAACGGACGAAGACTCCAGATTTCGTGAAAACTTTCTGTTTTCAGTTGAAGCGGCCGTTCATTGCCCGTATTTACGGCACTTTTGGAGGTTCGGCGGAATTGAGCGAAGCGCAATTATGGACTTGCACTAGCCCTTCTAACGCGCTAGTCTTCACTTGCAGATGGACACTACCAAGAGGAAGGCCTAGTCAATGAACACTGATTCGATAGCGAGCGAGGTGCTGATCGAAGCGCCGATTGAACGGGTGTGGGCAGCGTTGACCGAACCGGCATCGGTGAGTGCGTGGTTCTGTAACCACAAGGAGATCTCGATCGATCTCCGCGTCGGCGGGGCGATGGTCCTCGACCACGGTGACCACGGCCGCTTTCAGACGGTCATCGTCGCGATTGCGCCGCCCAACGCTTTTTCCTTCCGCTGGGCGGCACTGCATCCCGACGTCCTGGCCACGGAGGAGAACTCGACGCTGGTGGAGTTCACGTTAAAGACGACACCGAAGGGGACCGTGCTGCGAGTGTTGGAGAGTGGCTTCGACACGCTCGCCGTGCCCGCTGGTAGGTCCCTGAGTTCTTTGTTCGAGGACCACTCCGGTGGTTGGCCACAAGTTATCGATGAGTTGGCCAAATACGTCATGGCCAATGTGGCGACGCCACGCGTCGACTCTCCGTGAGCGACGTCACCGAGGTGCTCACCGCACTGGCCGATCCCACACGACGAATCCTCCTCGAGAAGCTCTCCCTTCGAGGCGAAGCGACCGCGACGACTCTCGCCGGTGATCTCCCGATAAGCCGTCAAGCCGTGGTCCAGCATCTGGGCGTACTGGACAAGGTCGGGCTCGTTCGAGGTCAGCGACACGGTCGCGAGCATCGCTTTATCGTCTGCACGAAACCGCTAACTGAAACGGTGCAATGGATGGAGAAACTCTCACAACAGTGGGATCGACGACTCATGATCATCAAGAAGATTGCCGAAGCGTCAGTCGCTCAGCCACCGTCCACGAACGCATTCGTCAAGCAAGAAAGTAGTGAGAGCCATGAATGATCAAAGTTTCACCACTACGTATTCGGTAGATGAAACACCCGACGAAGTCTTCGCCGCAATCAACAACGTTCGTGGATGGTGGTCCGAGGAAATTGAGGGCCGTACGGACACACTCGGTGATGAGTTCGCCTATCACTACAAAGACGTGCACATTTGCACAATGAAGTTAACGGAAGTTGTGCCGGGGAAGAAAGTCGTTTGGCTGGTTCTCGATAACTCTTTCAACTTCACTAAGGACCAGAGCGAATGGAGGGGCACGGAAGTGATTTTCGAAGTTATAGGCAAGGAGGACGGGTCCGAAATTCACTTCACCCGCAAGGGTCTCGTTCCCAACTACGAGTGTTTCAACATCTGTTCGAACGCTTGGGGTAATTACGTCAACGGGAGTTTGCGCAGCCTGATCTCCAACGGCAAGGGAACGCCCAACTCGAAGGAATAGTGAACGATGCAAAGAATTCTCGGTGATGCCGGACGAATTACGATTGACGCCCACGTCCTGGTCGTATCCAATGAGCCGCGATTACCCAACCTCAACGACACGGCCGGTGCCACCAAAACTTAGTAATTGAATATCTATCGGCCAAAGCTGGAAGCTTGAGCATCTTGGCGACCATTGTGATTCGTGAAGGTGCGAGAGATAATCCAGGAACTTGAGCGCTCGGGGTGGGTTCAGATTCGCCAGACTGGTAGCCACCGTCACTTCAAGCACAGCAAGACTTCCGGTTCGGTATGTGTTGCGGGCAATTTGGGCGATGATGTTCCGAAAGGAACGCTCGGTAACATCGTGAGACAAGCTGGACTCGAAAGGAGACCACGATGACGGAATTCACCATCGTGATTGAGGATGCGGGAACTAACTACGCCGCGTACGCGCCCGATGTCCCGGGTTGCATTGCCACGGGCTCGACGATTGATGAAGTGACAGCGACTCTCCGCGAGGCGATTGCGGAACACCTTAAGATTCTTCGCGAAATGGGTGAGGAAATTCCGATGCCACATTCCCACGCCGGGGTGATCCAGATTGCCTCGTAGCATGATCCGCTTCGACCAGAGTTCTTTATATGATGCAGGCTTTCGAAACGTTGCGTCGTCTCAGCCCTAAATCTCAGGATCTCAATTAAGGCGAGGGACGAATGTGTATCCGTCCCTCGAGGCAACACTGCGACAAGAGACGACTATTTAAGGTATCCGCACCGAGATCTGCAGTCGATGAGCAATCTCGTTGAGTTCAAGTGATCCCGCCGCTATGTCGTTTACCAAGCTAAATGCGTCAATTGTCGTCAGATCTGACACGCGGTCGTTCAGTCGGAGAAAGATCACGGTGGACATCCAGCCAAGACGCTTGTTCCCGTCAATGAGAGAATGGTTCTTGACCAGTGATTGCAGTAGTGCGGACGCCTTGAGCTCGAGCGTCTCGTAAGCATCGAAACCGAACGCGCTCGAGCGTGGTCGGGCAAGCGCAGAATCGAGAAGTCCTAGGTCACGGACGGGACCGACTCCTAAGGCTTCGATGATGCCAAGAGCGTCTTCAAGAGTGAGAAACTCTGGTTCGTTCACGCCTTAGAGAGCATTTCGATCACGTCACCCCAACGGTCCATCATCTCTGCGGTCGCACCCGCAACGCGATCGAGATGGGCGCTTCGGGAGTAGCGATCAAGCACAGCTCGACGAATCACTTCTTGCCGCGACGTACCCTCGGCGATCGAAAGCGCCGTGAGTGCGCGCTCCATTTCATCGTCAGTCCGTACCGTGAGTGCCATAGTTCAATGATACCAGAGTGGTATCAGAGCATGCAAGGCCGTCACTGAGATAGGTCTGGCCCATTCGCGACGCCTTCTAACTCGTCGCTGGACGCCCGAAAACCGAGTACGTCACGCAGAGCCATCGACGATTTTGTGACGCGGGGTGTCATGGGTGTCAGCGTCCTCAGTCGAGCGGCACCTTGAAAGACTCCGACGCTGTACGCCAGGTCATCAGCAACGGCGAGTGGAACATCGGTGATGTGGAGACGATGATGACGCCAACGCCATGCGGTGCCAGTAGCAAAGAGAAGAAGAGCCCGATTTCGCAGTCGTGGATTGAGAGCGGCGACCAGGAGGACCACGCCAAAGGTTCGAACGGCGGCTCTCGCGAGAGGCCCGCCCGCTCGAAGCATGTTGCGAGTCACCACTTGTTTGGCGACTTCGTTGGGGTTTTCGGTTTCTTGAAAGAACTGGTCGCGCGCGTGCGCTCGAGCTGAGCGAATGATACGAGCGCCTACGGATGGCCGACCGATAAGCACCGAAGTCCACGCGAGGAGCGTCCACGGGTCGGCTCGCAGTGGCGCGAGTCGCGCGCCGTGTCGCGTAGCAAGTTCTGCGCTCGAGGCGCCGTAGCGCTGACGCTGGAGCCACCACGATCGCCACGTGTCGCGGGGTGGGTGCGTGACGACGATCTCAGCTTCGTAGCGCACGAGCCAGCCCGCGTCGTAAAGACGCCACACGAAGTCGACGTCCTCGCCTACCCTGAGCGTTTCGTCAAAACCTTCGCCGAACGCTTCGCGGCGGACCATGATGCTCGCGCTCGGCACGTAACCAATTGTGCCACCGGGCACGACGAGACCACTTCGTTCCCCCATGTCCAGTGGGCCGAAGTGTTGTTCGAAGCGCTCTCGAATTGAACTGCCTGCGGCGCCTCGAACCCGAGGTGCCGCGGCAGCCACGAGAGGATCACCGAACACGGGGAAGAGCCTCTGAGCGACGTCGAACGCGTTATCCATCACGAGGTCCGCGTCAATGAACCAGAGACACTTCCGCTTTGAAGTTGAGGCGCCAACGTTGCGCGCTCGAGCTGCCCCCTTGTTGTCGTCTAAGCGAATGAGGTCAGCACCAAAGGACTCGCAACAACTCCTAATTTCCTCGCCCCTAGGCGAACCATCGTCGACGACGGTGACGTGAAACCCTTGGAGTTGGCGAAGGAGAGATTGAAGGGGCGCGACCTTATCGAAGATCGGCACGACCACGTCAATCTCGTCGATTCGCAGTTCGGTGCTGAAGTGCGGGCGAAGAAGACCCTGAAGGACCAACGTTCTGGCGAATCGTTCTTCGCCCGCCTGGACGACACCACCGTTTTTCCATCGCTCGGCCAGCGCGTGTGAGGCGCCAGCCAGACGTAACAGTCGCCACGGACTGCCGCCGCTGACGAGCTCTCGATCGATGAACGTCGCAGCCTCGTCTAAGACGACGTTCGTCCCACGGGGGATTGGCGCCTCGATGGGCGCGGGAGCGAGTGGAACAAGAGTGCTCACGCTGGGAGTCTCTCACGCGTAATCGCGGCTCACCCCCCAGACAAGGCAGAATGAAAAGGGAATCGCTCGAGGAGGAACCGTGACGCCTGAAACGTTGACAAGAGAAGAAGCGCCCGTGGAGATAGAAGAGGTCGAAGAACTTCTCGTAGAGGAAGTCTCCATCGATGGACTCTGCGGGGTCTACTAAGCCGTGTCGTTAACCAGCGACGACGCTTTTGACACGTCTCAGTATTGGCAACTCAGTCCACAAGTCTCACTTCGCGACGAAACCTTCGGCGCCCTCGCGTACCATCACGGCAATCGTCGACTGGTCTTTCTTAAGTCTCGTGAACTCGTAGAACTGGTTCGTCGACTCGGCGAGTTCGACAACGCCGATGAGGCTATCGCCGTCCTCGCCCCCACTGATCAACGTCAGCGCTACGTCAGCGCGCTCGCGTCATTAATCCGATCGGATCTACTTCGTGGGCGCTGAATCATCACTTCGTGATCGCTTCGAGCGCGGACTCGCCGCTCCCATCTGCTTGACCTGGGAGTTGACCTACGCGTGCAATTTGGCGTGCACGCACTGTCTGTCGTCCTCCGGACGTCGCGATCCAAGAGAACTCTCGACCGCTGAAGCTAAGGACCTCATTGACGAGATTGCCGCGATGCAGATCTTCTACGTCAACATCGGCGGGGGTGAGCCGATGATTCGCCGCGACTTCTTTGAGTTGATCGAACACGCCGTTGGCCAGCGCGTAGGCGTCAAGTTCTCCACGAACGGCACGCGAATTGACGAGAAGGCCGCGAAGCGGTTAGCTGGTATTGACTACCTCGACATTCAGATCTCGATCGACGGCGCGGACGCGCAGACCAGTGACCGCATTCGAGGCGCGGGGAGTTACGACGCCGCACGACGCGCAATGGACAACTTAAAGTCGGCCAACTTCGGTCCTTTCAAGATCTCGGTGGTGATGACGCGCGAGAGCATCGAACAACTCGACGCCTTCGAGGCGCTTGCCGTGTCCTACGGCGCCGAACTTCGCCTCACCCGCCTTCGCCCGTCGGGTCGTGGGGTTGATGTGTGGAACGAACTCCACCCCACGCTTGAACAGAATCGCCGACTCTATAAGTGGCTGCTCGCTCGGCCCAACGTTTTGACGGGCGACTCGTTCTTTCACCTCTCGGCTCTCGGTGCGCCCCTCGAGGGTCTCAATCTCTGTGGGGCGGGGCGCGTGGTCTGTCTCATCGATCCCGTGGGCGACGTCTACGCGTGCCCGTTCGTCATTCACGATGAGTTTCTTGCCGGCAACGTGCGAGAAACTGGCTTCGGCGCCGTATGGACGAAGAGCGCCCTCTTCACGTCGTTGCGCGAACCCGGCAATCCTGGCGCCTGTGGTTCGTGTGGATCGTACGACGCGTGTCGCGGCGGTTGCATGGCCGCGAAGTTTTTCACTGGCCTCGAGATGAGCGACCCCGATCCGGAGTGCGTCTTTGGTCATGGCGAGACGGCACTCGCGACCAAGCGCCTCACCATTCGTCCCTTCTCTTCGCCCGACCACTCAAAGAGGGTGCCGGTCGCGCTGACATCGCGTTGACCAAGAGAACCTTTTAGGGACTCAAGTAGTCTCGCTGTGAGTTGTAACGGGGGTCAGATGAAAAGTTCGTGGTTCGAGACCGTCGCCATCGCGCAACGTCGTGCCGAGAAACGTCTCCCGAAGTCGGTCTACGGCGCACTCGTCGCCGGCTCCGAAAAGGGGCTCTCATCGAGGGACAACCTCGCTGCGTTTGATCAGTTGGGCTTCGCCCCCCACGTCGCCGGTCTGGCCAACGAACGCTCGATGGCAACGATCGTCATGGGTCAGTCGGTGTCGATGCCAGTCATCATCTCGCCAACCGGCGTTCAAGCCGTCCACCCCGAAGGTGAGGTCGCGATGGCTCGCGCCGCGGCTAATCGCGGCGTCGCGATGGGCCTGAGTTCCTTCGCCAGTCGCTCCGTCGAAGACGTGTGCGCCGTCAACGACCAGGTCTTCTTACAGATGTACTGGTCGGGTGGCCGCGACACCATGGTCCAGCGCCTGGAGCGTGCGAAAGCGGCCGGCGCGAAGGGTGTCATTCTCACGCTCGACTGGTCCTTTTCGAATGGACGCGATTGGGGCAGTCCTTGGATTCCCGAAAAGATTGATCTGAGAGCGGTGTTGAAGTTCGCGCCCGAAGTGCTGGTGCGACCCGGCTGGCTATGGTCCTTCGCCAAGACCGGACACTTTCCTAACCTCACGACACCCAACATGGCCGCACTCGGTGAGAAGGCACCAACGTTCTTCGGTGCGTACTACGAGTGGATGCAGAGCACGCTGCCCAGTTGGCAGGACGTGGCGTGGTTGCGCGCCCAGTGGGAAGGACCATTCATGGTGAAGGGCGTCTGTCGCGTCGACGATGCCAAACGAATCGTTGATCTGGGCGCGAGTGCGCTCTCGGTGTCGAATCACGGTGGCAATAATCTCGACGGCACGCCGGCGCCGCTGCGCTCACTCTCGGCGGTGGTGGACGCGGTGGGCGACCAGATCGAGGTGTTGCTCGACGGCGGCGTCCGACGTGGCAGCGACGTCGTCAAGGCCCTCGCGCTCGGTGCCAACGCGGTCATGATCGGGCGGGCCTCGCTCTGGGGACTGGCCGCGGCCGGACAGAGCGGGGTTGAGAACGTGCTCGACGTCATCAGGGGCGGCATCGACTCGGCGTTGCTCGCTCTCGCCAAAGCCGATATTAAGGACCTCGACCGCACCGACGTCGTGGCGCCCGCGGACTTCTTTCGAAAGCTCGGCGCGTGACGCGCGTCGCGATCGTCACCGGTGCCGCGCGCGGTATTGGCGCGGCCAGCGTCGACGCGTTGGTGAACGAGAGTTACCGCGTGGTCGCCGTCGATCGTTGTCGCGACATTGCCGACATTCCCTACGCGCTGGCGACACGGGCGGACCTCGACGCCGTCGTTGCTCGACACGGTGACCAGGTCCTTGGACTGGTCGGTGACGTGCGTAGCGCCACGGACATGCAACTCGCGGTCGAGACCGCGACGCGTCACTTTGGACGACTCGACGCGGTGGTGGCGTGCGCGGGCGTCGTGGGCGCGAGTGGTCCCCTTTGGGAGGTCAGTGACGCGACGTGGGACGCCGTCTGGTCGGTCAACGTGCTGGGCACGCGCCGACTTATCGAAGCCGCGGCGCCCGTGCTTATCGCGAACGGCAAAGAAGCCAACGGACGAATCGTGGCCGTCGCCTCGGCGGCGGGACGAACTGGTCTCTTTCATCTCGCGTCCTACAGCGCGGCGAAGCACGCGGTCGTGGGGCTCATTCGAGGTGTGGCGATGGACCTCGCGCCCTACGGCGTCACGGCGAACGCCGTGAGCCCCGGTTCGACGCGCACCGCGATCCTCGAAGCGTCGGCCCAGATCTACGAACTAGCGAGCGTCGAAGTCTTCGCCGATCAACAGCCCATTGGTCGACTCCTCGAACCTGCTGAGATCGCCGCGTCGATCGTGTGGCTGTGTTCGCCCGCGTCGTCCGCGATTACCGGTGCCGACGTCGCCGTCGACGGAGGAATGACCGTCTCGTAGTAGCGAACGGAGCCCGGAAGTGATTAAAGGTAGGCTCGCTCGTGGCATAACGCCACCGCGAGTCAACCGTGAGGTCCTAATTGAGCGAAGTCGCAGTGCCAGGTCGTGTTGTCATACTCGGGTGTGGATCCGTTGTTCAGTGTCTGCTCCCTCTGCTACTTGATCACTTCAAATTCGAGCCAACGTCCGTGACAGTCCTCGAGAGTCGTGACAATCGATCGAGAATTGCCTCTTCACTGGAACGTGGTGTTCACTACCAACAGTTTGAAATCACGCCAGAGAACCTGGAGTCCACACTCGCCGGCGTGCTCGGTGACGGCGATCTACTGATCGACCTCGCGTGGAATATCGGGCTGAGCGAGCTCCTCGAGTGGTGCCGTTCTCATAACATCCGCTATCTCAACACGTCGGTGGAAGTCTGGTTTCCCTACCTTGATCCCGCCAGTGCGTCGCCCCAAGAACGAACGCTCTACTGGCGACACATGGCGCTGCGCCGTCAAATCGCCGCGTGGGGCTCGAACGACGGCCCCTCGGCCGTTGTCGAGCACGGCGCGAACCCCGGTCTGGTGAGCCACTTCACCAAGCAGGCCCTAAGTGAAATCGCCGAGGCGGTGCTGCGCGACGGACTGCTCATCGATCGTCACGACGCGATCAACGAAGCGCTCGGCGAAGGGCGTTTCAACGTGCTCGCCCAACTCTTGGACGTGAAGTCGATTCACGTCGCCGAGCGCGACACGCAGATCACGAATCAGCCCAAAGAAGTCGGTGAGTTCGTCAATACCTGGAGCGTGGACGGCTTCTACGAAGAAGGCGTAGCGCCGGCGGAGATGGGCTGGGGGACGCACGAACGAGTACTGCCGGCGCTCGCTCGAACCCACAGCGGCGAAGGACCGCGCAATCAGATCTGTTTCGCTCAGATGGCGCACAAGACGCTCGTGCGTTCAATGGTGCCGTCGGGCCCCATCGTCGGCATGGTCATTCGCCACGGCGAGGCCTTCACGATCTGTGATCACTTGACCGTCTATGACGGCGACGACGCCGTCTATCGACCGACCGTGCACTACGCCTACTGTCCCACCGACGTGGCCTGGGCGAGTTTCGTCGAACTCGAGGGCAACGAGTACGCCTACCCCGAGGTGCAGCGCATCATGAACGACGAGATCGTCTCTGGACGAGACGAGCTCGGTGTGCTCTTGATGGGACATCCCTACAAATCGTGGTGGACCGGTATGCGCACCACCATCGAAGAGGCTCGAGGTGTCGCGCCACACCAGAGCGCGACGACGATTCAAGTCGCCGCGTCAATCCTCGGTGCCGTGCAGTGGTTACTCACGTCGCCGAGTGAGGGCGTGCGCGTTCCCGATGAGTTACCGTGGCGCGAAGTACTGGACGTCGCGTTGCCCTACGTGGGCACGTTGTGGTCAGGTCCCATCGACTGGGACCCGGTGTCGAGTCACGTCGACTGGTTCGACTACTGGTCGGGGCGTGAACTCGACCACGACGATCCCTGGCAGTTCACGAACTTTCTCGTACCCTGAGGTTTTGTGTTAGAGCGGCGTGACGTAAGCGCCCTGTATACCGCCGTCGACGAGAAACGTCGAGGCCGTCACGAAGGACGAGTCGTCGCTCGCGAGAAAGAGGACGGCGCCGGCGATTTCGTCGGGCTCGGCGAATCGTCCGAGGGGCACGTGGACGAGACGTCGCGCCGCGCGTTCGGGGTCATTCGCGAAGAGTTCTTGCAGGAGCGGCGTGTTCACCGGCCCGGGACAGAGCGCGTTCACCCGAATGCCTTGGCGCGCGAACTGCACGCCGAGTTCGCGCGACATTGAGAGTACGCCACCCTTCGAGGCGGTGTAGGAGATCTGTGAGGTCGCTGAACCCAACACCGCGACGAAGGACGCGGTGTTGATAATGGATCCGCCACCACGCTCGAGCAGGAGAGGGATCCCGTACTTGCAACACAGGTAGACCGAGGTCAGGTTGACGTCTTGAACGCGCTGCCACGCATCGAGTTCGGTGGTGAGAATCGAGTCGTCATCGGCCGGTGAGATGCCCGCGTTGTTAAAGAGAACGTCGACCCCACCGTAGGTGTCGACGACGACGCTGTACATGGCCTTGACGCTCTCTTCGTTGGCCACGTTGACCTTGACGAACGTGCCACCAATGTCGTTCGCTAAGGCAGTACCCGCGTTCTCCTCGAGGTCGGCCACCACGACCTTGGCGCCTTCGTTGGCAAAGCGCAGCGCGGTCGCGCGCCCGATGCCACTCGCGGCACCGGTGATGATGGCGACCTTGTTGTTCAAACGACCCATTAATTTTCCTCCGTTGAGATAAACACATTTTTTTCTTCACTGAAGCCGAGCAGCGCGTCGGGGCCGAGTTCGCGTCCAAGACCCGACTGCTTGAAGCCGCCAAAGGGCGTCGAGTAACGCACTGAGGAGTTCGAGTTCACCGAGAGCGCGCCCGTCTCGACGCCGCGCGCTACGCGCAGTGCACGACCGATATCGCGACTCCAGATCGAACCCGAAAGTCCGTAATGACTTTCGTTGGCGATGGCGATCGCCTCGGCCTCGTCGCCAAAGCGCACCACCGACACGACGGGACCAAAGATCTCCTCTTGAAAAGAGCGACTCTTCGTGTCGGTCGTTTCGAGCACCGTGGGGGCCATCCAGTAGCCGGGACCCTCGGGCGCGCTGCCGCGAAAGGCGACCTCGGACTCACTGACGTAAGAGCGCACGCTCTCGCGCTGGGCCCCAGTAATGAGCGGCCCCATCTCGCTCGTCTCGTCGGTGGGATCGAGCACGCGCACGCTCTTGACGGCCGTCTCGAAGAGTTCCATGAAGCGGTCGTAGGCCGAGGCTTCAACGAGCAGTCGCGAACGCGCGCAGCAGTCCTGACCGGCGTTGTCAAAGACGGCGTAGGGCGCGCTCGCCGCGGCCTTTTCGAGATCGGCGTCGGCGAAGATGATGTTGGGACTCTTGCCACCGAGTTCGAGCGTCACGCGCTTCACTTGGGCGGCGCAGCCCTCCATGATGAGGCGACCGACCGCGTTCGATCCCGTGAAACAGACCTTTCGAACTGCGGGGTGGGTGACGAAACGCTGGCCCACCATGGCGCCGTCGCCACTCACCACTTGAAAGACGCCTTCGGGTAGTCCGGCTTCGAGGCCCAACGCAGCGAGACGTAGGGCCGTCAGCGGCGTGAGCGTGGCGGGTTTTAAGACCACCGTGTTGCCCGCCGCGAGCGCGGGAGCGAGTCCCCAGCCGGCAATGGGCATCGGAAAGTTCCAGGGAACGATGATGCCCACGACGCCGAGTGGTTCGTAGAACGTGATGTCGACGCCGCCGGCGACGGGAATCTGGCGACCGGCGTGACGCTCGGGCGCGCCAGAGTAGTAGAGAAGAACATCGCGAACGTTGCCCGCTTCCCAACGGGCGTTCGAGATCGTGTGGCCCGCGTTCGCGACCTCCAACCGGGCGAGCTCTTCGCCGTGCGCGTCAACCACGTCGGCGAAACGACGAAGCAGTCGTGAGCGATCGGCCGGTGTGACCTTTCGCCACGCGCTCGCCACGCGAGCGGCCACGTCGATCGCTCGATCGGTCTCTTCGAGGTCGTGCACAACAACCGAGCCGATTGAGAGTTCGGTCGCGGGATTAATGAGGTCCAGGGAGGTGCTCATAGTCGTTCGAATCCTCGATAGCGCTCCCAGTCGGTCACTGAGGAGTCATAGGCCTCGACTTCGACCCTCGCGGCGTGCACGTAGTGATCGACCACTTCGTTGGAGAACGCTTCGCGCGCCATGGTGCTCTGATCCAAGAGATCGAGCGCCTCGCGCAGAGTCGTGGGCACGCGAGGGGCGTGCGCGTCGTAGGCGTTGCCCCCAAAGGCCTCGGCCAAGGGGAGCGACTCTTCGACGCCGCGTAGTCCCGCCGCGACGAGAGCGGCGACGGCGAGGTAGGGATTGACGTCACCGCCAGGGATGCGGCATTCGACACGAAGAGAAGATCCGTGTCCGATGACGCGAAAGGCGCACGTCCGGTTGTCGAGGCCCCAGAGCATCGCGGTCGGTGCGAACGAGTCCTTAGTGAAACGCTTGTAACTGTTGATGTTCGGCGCGAGAAACAGAGAGAGTTCTCTGGCGTAAGCGATCTGGCCGGCGAGGAAATGCTGAAAGACGGACGAGAATCCGTGTACCTCGGTGCCGGCAAAGACGGGCGCGCCGTCCTTCTCGCGCAGCGAGAGGTGAACGTGGCACGAGTTGCCTTCACGCTCGTTGTACTTCGCCATGAAGGTCAGGCTGCAACCTTCTTGGGCCGCAATCTCTTTGGTCCCCAACTTAAAGAGACTGTGCTCGTCGCACTTGTCGATCAAGTCGGCGTATTTAAAGGCGATCTCGTGTTGACCGTAGTTGCACTCGCCCTTGAGGGACTCGACGACCATGCCGGCGTCACGCATTGAACGACGCAGGCGCCCAAGAAGTGGTTCGATGCGTGACGTGCCCAGCAGTGAGTAGTCGACGTTGTAGAGATTGGCGGGCGTGAGGTCGCGGTACCCGCCGTTCCACGCCTCTTCGTAGGTGTCGTTAAAGACGAGGAACTCGAGTTCCGTGCCGGCAACGCCGAACCAACCGTAGGTGCTGAGGCGTTCGACTTGCTTTTGCAGTATCTGACGGGGTGACACGAGGACCGGTTCGCCTCTTACGGTCTCCACGTCCGCGAAGATAATGACGGTCTTTTCGTGCCAGGGGACCTTACGGATCGTTGAAAAGTCGGCCTTGAAGGCGAGATCGCCGTAGCCGCTCTCCCACGACGTCAGTGCGAATCCGTCGACCGTGTTCATGTCTACGTCGCAGGCGAGTACGTAGCCACAGCCTTCGACGGCGCCGGTATCGATCTCGTCGGCGAAGAATCGGGCGTCGAGTCGCTTGCCTTGAAGGCGACCCTGCATGTCGGTGATGGCGAGTATGACAGTGTCGATTTCGTCAGATTTTATGAGCCGGAGGAGCTCGTCTCGGGTCAAGCGACCGGGAGCTGAAGAACTCAATGTGATCTCCTCGATTCAGTAATGGCCGCCATCGTAGTCGTCGATGTCCGGTCGGCCTATTTGGCGAAGCGCCTTCAACGCAGTCAACGACGTCTCTTCGACAGGGAAGTGGAGTTCGTCCTTGAATTGTTCTCGTCGCCAGTGTGCGGCGGAGCCGAACTATCTTCGCTGCGAAGGTCGTGTTGAGTGAGATTGGCGAACACCTCACGAAACTAATCACCACCTCGCCACAAAGTTGTCACGATTCTGTCCGCATCACTTTGCTGTTGCCACCGTTCAGCACCCACGGAGAACTCGTACAACGTCGCGCCCTGGCGGCGGTGACCGAGCCTGGCTTCGCCGGTATCTGGTACGCGGTCGCTGCGTGAACGGAGTTCAAGGGACGAAGGATGGGGGAACTTCTAATGAGCTCGCTGCCCTGGAGCGAACTGAGCATTTGGTCTTCGTCCGCCAAAAGTGCCGGCACAACGACCGCACCACGGCGCCACCAAAGTGCGGTCGTCGTGCGTTGGTGAAGAGTTGCGCGTAGGCGCGCCGGCGCGTTGATGTAGGGTCGTAGGTGCCTCGCGGCAGCGAAGTTGGTGCGATTCCAACGCTGTCCCGCAACTGTATGTGGTTTCTTAGGAGACCACGAGCCAGGTCGCCTGCTGCGAGGAGATGTGAAAAACAGCTCTCGAGGTAAGGAGCGGTTCTTCGGATATCCATCCGTCGCCCACACCACTTCGACGGAAAAGGAGATATCCATGATGAAGTCCCTGCGAGTAACCCTCGCGCTTTCCCTCGGCCTAGTGGCGTTGCCACTACTCAGCGGCGCGAGTGCCGGGGCGTCCAGTACGCCCCAATGCGTCGCGTCGCTTTCGCCAACAGCAACAGAGACACTCTTTGCTATTGGGGCCGGCAAGCAAGTCCAAGCGGTCGATACTGACTCGAACTACCCGACTACGGGCCTACCCACGAAGAGGATCAACGCGCTTAATCCGAGTTTGGAGGCGATCGTAGGGATCTGTAAGTCAACAAAATCCCACCCTTCGACGAAGCCCGACCTGGTCGTCATTTCCTACAACGCCAACGGCATTCAGCAGAAGTTGACGGCACTGGGCATCAAGGTCATCGACCAAGGCGCGCCGACGAAGCTCTCGGGCGCCTATGAGCAGATAAACCAACTCGGCGCACTCACGGGACACGTGAAGAACGCTGCGAAAATAGTGACGTCACTGAAGTCAACGATTGCCAGCGACATCGCTTCAGTGCCCAAGCACCCGAAGAAGATCCTCACGACCTACTACGAGCTCGACCCGACCTACTATTCCGTCGCGAGTAATACGTTCGTTGGATCTCTGCTCAAGTCATTGGGCGTGACAAACATCGCTGACGCGAAGTCCACGTCGGCGGACGCGGGCTACCCGCAGTTGAGTGCTGAGTACATTCTCGGCGCGGATCCGAAACTGATTTTTCTTGCCGACACCATCTGTTGTCACGCCTCGGCGAGCTCCGTAGCGAAGCGCACGGGCTTCTCAAAAGTCAGCGCCGTGCTGAACAAAAAAGTCGTTGGGCTGAACGACGACATTGCGTCACGCTGGGGGCCACGACTGGGAATCTTGATGAACCAACTCACCGCCGGAGTGAAGAGCGCCTTAGCCGACGCCGCGGTGTGGAAGAAGTAGTTTGACGGCCAATCCACCGACCGGGCACCGAGTGGTGCTCGTCGCCGCCGTGACGCTGATCGCGCTCGCGGCGGCGGTGGTCTGTGGATTGGTCATAGGTCCCATCTCAATTGGCACGACACGTATTCTCGGCGACGTCTTTTCACACATCGGTTTGGGTCGCAGCACGTTGACGCCAACGCAGACGTTAATTATCTGGCAAGTACGCGCGCCGCGAATGGTGCTCGGTTTACTGGCGGGGTCGATGCTCGCCGTCGCCGGTGGCACTTACCAAGGAGTGTTTCGTAATCCACTCGCCGATCCGTACTTGCTGGGTGTCGCAGCGGGCGCGGGACTCGGCGCCACGGTTGCCATTGTCGATATTGGCGGGGGACTCACCACGCCTAGTTGGACGCCACTGCTCGCCTTTGGCGGCGCCATGGTCGCGGTCGCGGTGACGTGGATCATTGGTGGTCGCGGTCTTCGCTCGAGTACGTCGACGTTGATCCTCGCCGGTGTGGCCATCGCTTCGTTGTTCACGAGCGCGCAGACGTTTCTGCAACAACAGTCGTCGCCGGACTCCATCGCGCGCGTCTACATCTGGCTGCTCGGTTCCCTCGCGAGCGCGAGTTGGAGTTCGGTCTTGTTGGTGCTGCCGTACGTAGCAATCTGTGTCGCCATCTGCGTAGCGGCCGGTCGAGCGCTCGACGTCATGAGCGTCGGTGAAGACGAGTCCCGATCTCTTGGTCTCCGGGTGCGGCGCGTGCGTTTCATCGTCATCGCGGCGTCGTCACTGGGCACGGCCGCGATCGTGTCGGCCGTTGGTCTTATTGGCTTTGTGGGCATCATCGTGCCCCACATCATTCGACTGCTCGTTGGCACGTCGTACCGGCGGATTCTCCCGATCTCGGTGATCTTCGGCGCGGCCTTCTTGGTCTTCGCTGACACCATCGCTCGAACCGTGTTGGCCCCTTCGGAGCTGCCCCTCGGCGTCGTCACCGCCGTCGTGGGCGCGCCGGTCTTTGTCCTCATCTTGAGTTTGCGCCGACAGGTGGTCACGTGAGCAGCATTGAGCTGCGCGATCTAACGGTCCGAGCGGGTTCCACCACGCTCATCAGTGAGATCTCGCTCGACGTCGAGGCGGGCACGTGGTGCACGGTCATTGGGCCTAATGGTGCGGGTAAGACCACCCTCGTGGAGACGGTGGCGGGGCTGCGCCGAAGCGCCAAAGGCTCGGTAACAATTTTGGGGGAACTCGTAAGTTCCATGAACGAGCGAGAGCGCGCCCTCAAAATCGCCCTCGTACCTCAGCACCCGGTGGTGCCACCGGGCATGAGAGTGCTCGACTACGTGGCGCTGGGGCGCACGGCCTATCACGGGCTCCTGCGTGCTCCGAGCGCCACGGACCGCAAGGCGGTCGACAGCGTTGTCGCTCGATTGTCGCTTGGGGAGTACGCGCACCGTGACGTCGTCACGCTCTCGGGTGGCGAGCGTCAACGCATGGTTCTCGCGCGCGCCTTGGCCCAAGGGACAATGGTGATGGTACTCGACGAGCCCATTTCCGGTCTCGATCTTCGCCATCAGATGACCATGCTGGAGCTTCTGCAAAAAGAGGTCAAGGAGTGTGGACTGACGGTGCTCGCGACGCTGCACGACCTCACCTTGGCCGGACAGTTCGCCGATCGATTGGTGTTGCTCGACCACGGACAGCTCATTCTCGATGGTCCTTCGAGCGAGGTTGTGCGTAGTGAGGAACTCGCCGCGTGTTACGGGATGAAACTACGCGTCATTGACGTGGACGGCGCTGACGTGGTGATCCCAGTTCGTCGCTGAGTGTACAGCGACGATTACTACAAGTGGTTACTTCGCGGTAGCCCTCGACAAGCGCGATCTCGGCGAGACGTCGCGTCACATCTCCTAGACTTTGCAAAAGAAACGAAGGGAATCCCGTGCGACGCACGCGAATCGTAGCCACTATTGGTCCGGCATCCGACTCGGATGAAAAACTCAAGGAGCTCGTTCTCGCGGGCGTTGACGTCTTTCGCCTCTCCTTCGCCCACGGTGACATCCCCTCGTGCATTGAACGACTTCGCCGCGTGCGAGCAATCGCACCCGATCTCGCGATTATGGTCGACATTCCCGGTCCCAAGATACGCGCCGGATCTTTTGGTACGTTGCCCGTTACCCTCGCCGTGGGTGAAGAGACGGAACTCGTTGAAGCTTTTGGCGAAGCGTCCATCGCCGCGCGCATAACGGTCGAGCGTGAGCACGTACTCTCCCAGCTCAAGGTCGGTGACAAGGTTCACATTGGCGACGGTGGTGTTTCTCTGGAGATTGTCAAACGCGCCAAGGGCGTGACGGCGCGCGTGACGTCGGGCGGGGCGGTCATGGGCAAGCCCGGTCTCTCACTGCCGTCAACAATCATGAACGACCGACTTCCCACCGACGAGGATCGCGCTCGACTAGAAGCACTCCGCAGTGAAGAGTTTGAGATTCTGGCTGTGTCGTTCGTGCGATCGGGCTTTGACGTCGAGTCGGTTCGCGCCGTGCTCTCGCGCGACGACATCATGATCATGGCCAAGATTGAAACCGGCGAAGGCGTCGAGAATCTTGAAGAGATCATCGAACACTCCGACTCGATCATGGTGGCTCGGGGCGACCTTGGCGTGCGTCTGCCCATAGAAGAGGTGCCCCATCTGCAAAAGGAGATTGTGCGTCTCGGTATTCGTTACGCCCGGCCCGTGGTCGTAGCGACCCAGATGCTCGAGTCGATGACCCACGCTCAAGTGCCCACCAGGGCCGAAGTGACCGACGTCGCCAACGCCGTGTTGGACGGCGCGAGTGCCGTGATGTTGAGCGGCGAGACGGCCATTGGCGACGACCCCGTCGGCACGGTGATCACCATGGACCGCATTGTTCGCCGAGCCGAGAAGTCCTTCCCCTACGCCGAGTGGGGAGCCGGACTCGGCGTCCAACTGCTCGCCGCGTCGAGCAGCCAGGCGTCGCGCGTTACCGCCGCGATCACTGGCGCCGCGTGGCGCGCCGCGATGGACGAAGGCGCTGTTGCCATCGTGGCCTGTACTCGCTCGGGCATGACGGCGCGGGCCATCTCACGTTTTCGACCGCCCATGCCGATAGTTGCCATCACGCCCAGTGAGTCAACCGCGCGACAGATGCGCGGATCGTGGGGAATACAAGAGATTTTTGTTTCACCGGCGAACGACATCGACAGTCTCTGTGACGTCGCGATCAGCGAACTAAAGAAAGTCGGACTCGCCAAAGCCGGTGACGCCATTGTCATCATGGCGGGTTCCTCGTCGGGTGGCACCGCCATTACCGACACTGTTCGAATGATGATCGTCCCCTAAAGGATGTTGACGACGATTTTCGGTCGCCGCAAGGTCGCGACGCCGTGACTCGGGTCACCCGGCGCGATGTCCGAGACGATTAGGAAACTTTGTCGAGGGAGTCGCGCACTTTCGTGAGTAGTTGCTCTTCAGAGTAGGGCTTCTCTACAAGGTCGACTTCCTTAGTCAGCGTCGATCCAAGTACTGGTTGCGCGTAGCCCGACGTGTAGAGAATCCTCAGTTCTGGGATGAGATCGTGGAGTCTGTCCGCCACCTTGGGGCCGAGCATGACGGGCATGAAGACGTCAGTCAAGAGCAGATCGATAACGCCTTCGTAGCGTTGCGCAAATTCGATGGCTTCGGGTCCGCTCGAACTCGTGAGCACGACGTAGCCGAACTTCTCCAAAATTCTCCGGGTTGCCTCGCGTAGCGAGTGCTCGTCTTCGACAACGAGCACGGTCTCGCTGCCGCGCAGATCTCGAACCACGGGTTTGGTTGCAATGACGGTCGCGGCGTCGAAGATGGCGGGAATGAGAACTTTGCACGTCGTACCAAAACCGGGTTCAGAGTAGAGTTCGATCTGCCCATCGAGCTGGGTGATGATGCCATAGACCGTCGGCAACCCCAGACCGGTTCCCTCACCTTGGGGCTTAGTGGTAAAGAAAGGATCAAACGCGTGCTCGAGGACCGTTCGCTCCATGCCCGAGCCCGTGTCGTTCACGCGCAGGCGAACGTATCGCCCGGGTACCACCTTGGGATGCGTCGCCGCGTAGCCTTCATCGATCGTGACGTTGGCCGTGTCGATCGTCAAGAGACCTCCGTCGGGCATGGCGTCGCGCGCGTTGATCGCGAGATTGAAGAGAACTTGTTCCATTTGGCCCGGATCCGCGTTGACGAGCCAGAGGTTCTCGGCCGGATAGATCACGAACTCGATGTTGTCGCCGATTACCCGCTCAAGCAAGTGTTCGACGTTAGCGACCAGGCCGTTCAAGTTGAGAATCTCGACCTTTAGTACCTCTCGGCGGGCGAAAACCAGCAGCTGACGAGTCAGTTTCGCCGCCTTTTCGGCGGCGTCGTGGATCTTGGCAAGGTCACTGAGGGCGGCCGGTCGGTCATCAAGTTCATCGCCCACGAAGGTTACGTAGCTCAAGATAACGCCGAGCAGATTATTGAAATCATGGGCGATACCGCCCGCGAGTTGCCCGAGGCTTTCGAGGCGCTCGGTTTGACGTAGCCGGCTCTCGAGCAGCAGTTGATCGCGCTCGAGGAACTTTTGATACGTGATATCGCGCCCAATCGCGGAGGCGCCAAGAATCTTGCCGGTGCTATCGCGAATTGGCGAAATGGTCACGGAAACGTCGAGAATAGTGCCGTCATGAGTCATTCGCTGAGTCTCATGGTGCTCGACTCGCTCACCCTCCCTGATCCGTTGGAGATCGCGTGAAAGCTCTTCGAGGCGATTGTCAGGAGTAATGAACTCGATGTTTTGGCCGAGAGCCTCTTCGAGGCTGTAGCCGTACATGATCTGTGCTCCTCGATTCCAACTCGTGATGGTTCCATCAAGAAGTTTCCCGATGATGGAGTCATCAGAAGAGTGGACTATCTCGGCTAAGAGTGCCTCGCAGTTATCTTCGTAGGGAGGGATCTCCTGATCGGATCTCGCCACGTCTTTAGATGGTGACATTGAGCATTCCTTCCAATAATGCGTCTCTTCTTGCGGTCGCTGCTGGCCGCGTCGAGACCAGTCGGATCATCGAGCGGTTCACGACCGCGACCGCGCGCCGCACTCCTCGTTGAGGAATCCGACACTCTCGCAAGGACTACTCGCTATCCGAACTCGGCGTGCGAGATGATGCCGTCTCGAATTGCGATGGCAATGGCTTCGAGCCTCGTGTGCGCACCGAGCTTGGAGAGGATGTTGCTGATGTGATTGCGAACGGTATGCGTGGAAAGAAACATCTCCGCCGCAATGGCGCTCGTGGATTCGGCTCTCGCGAGTCGTCGAAGAACGTCGAGTTCACGTGCGCTGAGCCATTGCGCCGCTGCTGGTTCAGGCGCTTTCAGCCGGAGAAGTAGTCCCTCGAGCTCATCTAAGCGAATCACTGGTTCGCCTTTTGCCGCGGCCCGAACAGCGGTGACAACTTCTTCCCAGGGCCTCTCCTTCGAAAGAAACCCGACACAACCCACGTCAAAGGCGCGAGACAGTATCTGGGGATCACCGCTTCCCGTAAGCATCAGAACCTTCGTTGTGGGCCAGCGTTCAAGAACCTGTTCAGTCGCCTCGGCGCCGTTCCCGTCGGGGAGCATGTAGTCCATTAACACGACGTTCGGACCCTCGGTGTTAATGAGCGCCATGGCCTCGCTGATGGTTCCCGCGGTGCCAACGACCTCGATGTCACTTTGTGCGCCAAGAATTCGCGCGAGTCCTTCGGCGGTTACCGAATGGTCGTCGACAACGGCAACGCGAATCTGCTCAGCAGATTCCTTTACCGCTACAGCGCTTGTAAGGCTGCGAGTCATAACCGACGTCTCCTCAAAGGAATCCTTACACTTCCACCCTATGAAGACTCGTCACGGACCAATACCTAATGACCTAGGTGGAGATGAAAAAATCATAAGCGCAGTATGACTAAATCTTGTGAAGTTGTGCTCATGTTGATTTTGTGCCTGGCCATTCGGTCTGAAACGCAGTTGAGACCTCCTGCGTACGTGAACTTTTAACTAAACGTATAAAAAAGTGAACGTGGTGTTGGAGGTCACGCCATCAGTCGTACTGGTCACCCCAAGTGGTCACGCGACGATGGAGACGTGTCACCGCGCGAAGGACTGCTCCACCCGTGTGCGAGCCAACGTGGCGACGCTCCGATGGCGCAGCGCGGTAGCGATGACGCGACGGTTGAATCGGTGCCCCCGGCAGGAGTCGAACCTGCGCACATGGCTTCGGAGGCCAATGCTCTATCCGCTGAGCTACGAGGGCTAGGTCACAGGTGCCTTGTGACTCTTGCTATTCAAGAGCGATCGCCTAGATAAATCGTCCGCAATCATTGGCCACTATACGCCAGCCGCCGTGAAGAGTCGACGGCGTCTGATCTGTTCGCTACCAGCATTCGTTCACGCTGACGCCGTCTCGTGAAAGCCGCCAACCCATCAGATGGTGTTGACGAGACTCGTGGCTACGTAATGACCGTCGCGAAGGAAAACTATCTCCCAAGCCCCGCGCGGCGTCGCTGAAACAATCGCTAAGTCCGCCTGACTCGCGGTGCAGGTCATCGGGGAGATCGGACGACAACTTCTAAAGTACCTGTATGAGTGCTGAACCCATCCTCGCGTCGCTCTTCCCCGATACGGCGACCTTGCGCGACGGTGGCGTCACGGTGGGCGGGGTCGATCTTCGTGACGTGGCCGCGACGTACGGCACGCCACTCTTTGTCTACGACGAAGCGACGTTGCGTTCGCGTTGTCGTGAAGCCGCGAGTGTCTTCGATCAAGGCGTGGCTTTTGCGTCGAAGTCGTTTCTCTGCGGAGCAATGGCCCGACTCGCCGTTGAGGAGGGGCTGTGCGTGGACGTAGCCACCGGCGGCGAACTCGACATCGTGTTGCGCTCGGGTGTTGCGCCCGCGTCGCTCATCATGCACGGCAACAACAAGTCTGATGAGGAGATTGTGCGCGCCGTCACTATTGGGGTCCATCGATTGGTGGTTGACAACTTTGACGAGATCGAACGGCTCCGAACGTGCGTGACGACGTCGACGCCGTTGAACGCACTGGTACGCGTGACCCCGGGCGTGGAAGCGCACACGCACGAGTACGTGCGTACCGGTCAAGAAGACACGAAGTTCGGATTTTCTGTGGCGTCGGGTGACGCGCGACGGGCGATCACCGCGTTGCGCGAGATTCCCGGTCTGACCTTGCACGGCGTGCACGCGCACATCGGTTCGCAGATATTTGAGGTTGATGGGTTTCGCGAGTCGATGACGATTCTCAGCGACTTCACGCGTGACGATGACTTCAACGAACTCTGCGTTGGTGGAGGATTGGGCGTGGCCTACGTGGCCGGAGAGTCCGCGCCTTCGATAACGCAGTGGGCGTCGGCCGTGAGGGAAACGGCCCGGGCGAGCGGACTTCGCTCGAACGTAAGGATCCTCGCCGAACCAGGTCGTTCGATTGTGGCGCAGGCGGGCGTCACGCTCTACCGTGTCGGTGTCGTGAAGCCGGTCACCCAACGCACCTACATGGCCGTTGACGGTGGCATGAGCGACAACCCGCGTCCGGTGCTCTATGGCTCGGGCTACGAGGCTTTCGATATCGATCGTCCACTCGCCCCGCGTCCCCAGAGGGTGCGTCTCGTGGGCAAACACTGCGAGAGTGGCGACGTCCTCATCGATGATGCGTTCCTACCCGCCGAGACCGGGCCGGGGAGCACGATCGCGACGCCGGTCACGGGCGCGTACGGCTACTCAATGGCGTCGAACTACAACCGAGTACCTCGCCCGGCCGTGGTGTTCGTGCGCGACGGTGAAGCTCGCGAAGTACTGCGACGCGAGACCTTCGACGACCTCGCTCGTCTCGAAGTCTGAAAGTAAAGTCGCTTCGAGCGTCGGTTAGCCTTGTTTGATGGAAAGAGCGGTCGTTCGAGTCGGCGTCGTCGGTGCGGGTAACGTCGGCAGCGCCCTCGTACAGCTCCTGAGCGATCCGACCCGTCACCACGCACTCGTTGACGGCGCGACGGCACCCCTAGAGCTCGTAGGTGTCGCGGTCCGCGACAAGAACAAGTCGCACCCCGGCGTAGAGGACCGGCTCATAACGACCGACGTCGAAGGGCTCATTGAGAGCGACCTGGACGTACTCGTCGAGCTCGCCGGTGGCGTCGAACCGGCCCGTTCGTACGTGGAGATGGCACTTCGGCGCGGCGTCTCGGTCGTGACCGCCAATAAGGCCCTCGTGGCCGAGTGCGGGAGCGAACTCGCCCAACTCGCGCACGAACACTCGGCCGACCTCTTCTACGAAGCTTCGGTCGGGGGTGCGGTACCTATTCTTCGCGCACTTCGCATCTCGCTCGCGGGTGAGCGTATTTCACGGGTGATGGGCATCGTGAACGGCACGACGAACTACATCCTTTCGAAGATGACCAGTGAGGGGAGTGACTACGCGAGTGCCCTCGCCGAAGCCCAAGCGCTCGGCTACGCCGAGGCCAATCCCACCGCGGACGTCGAAGGTTTTGACGCCGCGGCGAAGGTACAAATACTCTCCTCGCTCGCCTTTGGCACGTCGCTACGCGGCGAGGAGATTTCGCGAGAGGGCATAAGTGGCGTTCGCGCCATCGACGTGGAGTTCGCTCGGCGTTCGGGCTACGTCATCAAGTTGATTGGCGTGGCCGAGCGCGTGGGCGAGCACGGGATTTCCCGTCGGACCCATCCCGCGATGATTCCCGATTCGCACCCCCTGGCTTCGGTGTCGGGCGCCATGAACGCGGTCTTCGTCGAGGGCGTTCGCTCTGGTCCTCTGATGTGGCTCGGTCAAGGGGCGGGTGGCGAGCCCACCGCCACAGCCGTGCTCGGTGACGTACTCGACGCCGCGAGAAATCGCGTGAGCGGCCGACACGACGTTCCCTTTAGCGGCGACAAGTCATTGCACTCGGTGGGCGTCGGGGAACTCTCGAGCCTCTTCTATCTCAGTGTCGACGTCATGGACCGACCCGGCGTTCTCGCCGAGGTGGCCGGCGTCTTTGGTCGACACAACGTCTCGATTCAGTCCATGGAACAGTCGGGCTTCTCCGACGAAGCGCGACTCTCCTTTCTTACCCACCACGCGCTCAGTAGTGACGTCAGCGCAACCGTGCAAGAGCTCGCGGCATTGGCCTCCGTTGAATCAATAGGCGCCTGTATTCGAGTTCTTGAGGGAGACGGCGAGTGACCGGTTGGCAGGGACTCTTAAAGGAGTACGGGGACTGGTTTGACCTTGAAGGCGTGAGCGACATCGTGACGTTGCAAGAGGGGAACACTCCTTTGCTGCACGCGGACCGGCTCTCCGAACGCCTCGAGGCGGACGTGTGGCTTAAGTGCGAAGGACTGAACCCTTCGGGTTCCTTCAAAGACCGTGGCATGACCATGGCGATAACCAAGGCGAAGCTCCAGGGCGCCAAGACGGTGATCTGTGGGTCTACCGGTAATACGTCGGCGGCGGCCGCGGCGTACGCCGCTAAGGCCGACATGGACTGTGTCGTGCTCGTACCAGAAGGAAAGATCTCGCTCGGCAAGCTGGCCCAAGCCATTGTCTATGGCGCCAAGGTCGTACAGATTCGTGGCAACTTCGATCAAGCACTGAACTTGGCGAGGGAGCTGACCCAACACTTGCCGATCACCATCGTCAACTCCATCAACCCGGACCGCATCGAGGGTCAAAAGACTGGCGCCTTCGAAATCGTCGACGTGCTCGGTAAGGCGCCCGACATACTTTCGATTCCCGTGGGCAACGCCGGCAACATCACGGCGTACTGGCGAGGCTTTACCCAGTACCACCTTCATCAAAAGTGCTCCACCCTGCCAAAGATGTGGGGCTTTCAAGCGGCCGGGGCGGCGCCCATTGTGCTCGGGCACCCCGTCGAAAACCCCGAGACGATCGCCACCGCCATTCGCATTGGCAACCCCGCGAGCTGGGTTCCCGCCCTCGAGGTCATCCACGAATCCTTAGGTGATATTCGCGCCGTCACCGACGAGGAGATCATGGACGCGTACCACTACGTCGCGCGTCATGAGTCGATATTCTGCGAACCGGCGTCGGCCGCGTCGGTGGCGGGACTACTGAAATTTGGTGTTCCCAAGGGCTCGACGGTCGTCTGCGTGTTGACGGGCAACGGTCTAAAGGACCCCGACACGGCCGTGGGATCAAGCGCGACCCCCGACGTCGTGGACGCGACGTTGAAGGCGCTACTGGCCAAGCTCGCCTAACTGTTTGCTTTTGTGGCCAAGTCGGCTACACTGGTGATTGTCATCCGTTCGGCGTTGCCGGCGTAAGGAATCTCTTCCGAGATGACATTTCCCGATTTTCTTCTCCGCCCTGACGCATCCTTGCGGGCGGCCAGAAAGGATTATGCATGGCTATAAAGCCTTCCCCCGATCGTTCGGATCTCGAGTCCAAATCTCGTGAAGATCTCCAAACGATTGCCAAAGTAAAAGGCGTTGAAGCTTCCGCTCGCGCCAGTAAGGCCTCGCTCATCGAGGCCATCATGGGTGAAACGCCCGCCTCCCCCGTCGCGGTGAGCGCTCCGGCGTCCGCCCTGGGCGAATCATCGAGTGAATCAGGCACGCGCGCAGTTCGCTCTCGTCGCACCGTCGCCACTCCGAGCGATGATTTCGAGGATCTGATCGGTGAGTTCGCCGCCGACTCAACTGTCGACAAGGCCCCCGTCGCTGAGGCGACGAACACCGAGGTTGCCACCAACGGCGCCGACAAGCCCGCCCCGCGCCAGTACCCCCCGTCACGCCCCGAGCGCCAGCCTCGCGACTTCTCCAACGACTCCAACAATCGCTCTCGTCGCAACCGTCGCAACCGCAACGGCAGTGGCAACACCAACTCGGGCGGCCGCGAACGTTTCAACGGCGAGTCAATGCCCAACGCCGACCAGCCCTACGCGGGCGAGTTGGTGGAAGTAGAAGGTCTGCTCGACCTGCGAGATGACGGCTACGGCTTCTTGCGCACGAAGAGCTACCACTCCTCGCCCAATGACGTCTACGTATCGATTAACCAAGTCCGTCGTTACCACCTACGCAAGGGCGACACCATCGTCGGGGGCTACCGACCCGCCGCGTCGAACGAAAAGTATCCCGCGTTGTTGCGCGTGGACACGGTCGCGGGCATCGATCCCGAGGTCGCTCGTCTGCGTCCGCGTTTCGAAGACCTAACACCGCTCTTTCCCGACGAGAAGCTCAAACTGGAGACGAACGAAGGAAAGACCGACCTGACGCCTCGCATCGTCGACCTCTTATCGCCAATCGGCAAGGGCCAGCGCGGACTTATCGTCTCGCCCCCCAAGGCCGGCAAGACCACCATCATGAAGCAGATTGCCCAGTCGATTGAGGCGAACAATCCCGAGGTCCACCTCATGGTTCTCCTCGTGGACGAGCGCCCCGAAGAGGTCACCGACATTCGTCGAAGCGTCCAGGGTGAAGTCATCTCCTCCACCTTCGACCGTCCCGCAGAAGAGCACACTCACGTCGCCGAACTCTGTATCGAGCGCGCGAAGCGGCTCGTCGAGCAGGGTCGTGACGTCGTGATCATTCTTGACGGCATTACGCGCTTGGCTCGCGCCTATAACTTGGCCGCTCCCGCTACCGGACGCATCATGTCCGGTGGTGTCGACTCCGGAGCCCTCTATCCGCCCAAGAAGTTCTTTGGGGCCGCGAGGAACATCGAAGAGGGTGGTTCGTTGACCATTCTCGCCAGTGCACTCGTCGAGACCGGTTCGAAGATGGACGAAGTTATCTTCGAAGAGTTCAAGGGAACGGGCAACATGGAGCTTCGCCTCGATCGTCGCCTGGCCGAACGTCGCCTCTACCCAGCCATCGACGTCAACGGCTCTTCGACCCGACACGAGGAGTTGCTCTTCGCCCGCGACGTCCTGCCCCAGGTGTGGAAACTTCGACGCGTGCTCAACGGTCTCGCGGCCGAGGGTCGCGAAGCGGCCGGCCTCGAGCTCTTGATCGACAAACTCAAGTCCACCAAGTCCAATGATGAGTTCCTGGCTGAAATTGCCGGGGGCCCAGCATCGACCAGTTAATTTCCCGCTAAACTCACTTCTCGCACGAAGGAGCATCATGAAGTCAGATATCCATCCCCACTACGCCGAAGCGAGCGTCACTTGCTCGTGCGGCAACACCTTTACGACTGAGTCCACCAAGGCCGTCCTCCGTGTTGAACTCTGCAACGAGTGCCACCCCTTCTATACCGGCAAGCAGAAGCTCGTCGACACGGGTGGACGCGTCGAGCGCTTCCAGCGCCGGTACGCACAAAAGACCAAGTCGCGCACGCCCAAGGTTTAGGTCCTCGGGCACTTCGCTACTTTCATGCGCTCTCTCGACGAGACGCTGGCCGCACTCCAGAGCGAACTTCGCGTCGTTGAGGCGCAACTCTCTGAACCCGACGTAGCCAGTGACCTCACGCGTCTGCGCGACCTTTCACGCCGCCACAAGGAACTCAGTGAGATCAACGTTGCCTGGAATGAACTCAAGGCCGCCCAAGCGGACGCCGCCACCGCCAAGGAAATGTTCAACGAGACCGACGGCGCCGATCGAGAGTCGTGGCGCGAAGAGGTTAACGCCGCCGACGAACGCATAGAGATACTCTCAGAAAACCTCGAAATGCTGTTACTGCCGCACAACCCCAACGAGGGGCGCAACGTCATCTTGGAGATTCGCGGCGCCGAGGGTGGGGAAGAGGCGAATCTTTTCGCGGCGGACTTAGCCGAGATGTACCGCCGCTACGCCGCGCTGCGTGGTTGGAAGCTCGAGGTCATTGAAGAGCGCGCCTCCGAACAGGGCGGTCTGGACGAAGCGATCTATCTGATCAAGGGCGACGACGCGTGGTCGCGCCTCGAGTTCGAGGCGGGCGTTCACCGCGTCCAGCGCGTGCCCGTCACTGAGGCCAAGGGTCGTGTGCACACGTCCTCGGCGACGGTGTCGGTCTTGCCCGAGGCCGAAGAGGTGGACGTTGACATCAATACCAGCGACCTCAAGATTGACGTGTATCGCTCGTCGGGTCCCGGCGGGCAGAGCGTGAACACCACCGACTCCGCCGTGCGCATCACCCACTTACCTACGGGCATCGTTGTCTCAATGCAAGACGAGAAGAGTCAGATTCAAAATCGGGCGAAGGCGCTCATTGTCTTGCGCTCGCGCCTCCTCAAGGCCGCGCAGGACGCCCAAGACAACGAACTCGGTGACCTCAAGCGTTCTCAGTTGGGCAGCGGTGGAAGAAGCGAGAAGATCCGCACGTACAACTTCAAAGAGAGTCGCGTCACCGATCACCGTATTAACTTGACGAACTACTCACTCGACGCCGTACTGGCCGGCGACCTCGACCCCTACGTCGACGCGTTGTTGGCGGACAAACGTGCTCGTCAGTTGGGCGAGAGTGACGGACGTTAACGCCGCTCTGACGGCCGAGCTCGTTGGAGCGGGGCTCGACCGCCAAGAAGCTCGCTGGTTGATCGAAGAGTTCATCCCCGCCAGTGACCTCGACGCCGTGCCGGCACTTCGAGTTGCCGCGCAGCGACGACTCGACGGCGAGCCGTTGCAGTACATCATTGGTCACTGGCCCTTTCGTTCCCTCGACCTCGACGTTGATAGTCGAGTGCTCATTCCGCGACCCGAAACCGAAGAGTTGGTCGATATCGCGCTCGCGCAACTCGCCAGGGGCGACGTCGTGGCGCCGGTCATTGTGGACCTCGGCTGTGGGTCGGGGGCCATTGGACTCGCGTTGCTCGACGAAATGGGTCGTCGTGGTGTCGCCGCCTCGCTCGTGGCGATCGATGAGTCGCTGGACGCGCTCAGCCTCGCTCGTCGCAACGCTCGCAAACACCAACTCAACGCCGTGAGCTTTGTCCACTCGTCGTGGTTCGATGACGTTGACCCGTCACTCGCCGGGCACGTCGACCTCGTTGTCGCCAACCCGCCCTACGTCAGTGCAGAAGAGTTCCTCACTCTTGATCCCATTCTTCGATTCGAGCCCATTGGGGCCATCGTTGCGCCCGATTCGAGCGGCGTAGGGGGTTTTGGCGATCTCGAGATCATCATCAACGAATCGTTCACTTGGTTAAAACCTGGAGGCGTCTTGGTGTGCGAACACGCCAATACGCACCGCGAGCCAGTCCTCGGTGCGGCGCGCGCCGCGGGCTTTAGCGACACCTTCGACGTTGACGATCTCGCCGGCCACCCACGTGTCTTGGTGGCGCGACGATGATCGAGCTCGTAGGGCGCGACGAGGCGCTACGTCTCTTGAAGTCTGGCCACGTCATCGCGGTGCCCACCGACACGGTCTACGGCGTTGCGGCCGCCCTCACGCACCCCAAGGCCGTGGCCAATCTCTTCACACTGAAGCGACGTCCGCTCGACGCGGCGTTACCCGTGCTCGTCGACTCCCTCGCCGCCATCGAAGGGATGGGCGTGGCGTGGCCCGAGGACGCGAATCGCCTGAGTCGCGCCTTTTGGCCCGGACCGTTGACGATCGTCGTTGCGGTAGATCAAGTTGTGGCGCAGCTCGTTGGTAGCACCAACCAGACGGTGGGTTTTCGCATTCCTAACAACGAACTTCTTCGCGACGTGCTGATTGAGTGTGGTCCACTGGCGGTGTCGAGCGCCAACGATCACGGCGAGCCACCGTGTCACAGCGCCGACGAGGTGTTGAGTGCCTTTGCCGATAGCGCAGAGCTTGCGGGCGTGCTGGACGGTGGCGACTGTTCAGGTGCCGTGTCCACCGTGGTGGAGCTCTACGACACGCGCTGGCGCGTTCTTCGTCAAGGTTCGCTGAGCTCGCGCGATATAGAGGCTGCGTTGGCGTAACGAAGCGCTGCGGGCTCCGTTAACTCGTGGGGTCGTTGGAAACTTTTCTCACCCACGACGCGGGACGCTTCTCGAGAAAAGCAGTCATGCCCTCGATGGCTTCGTCGGTGGCGAAGAAACTTTGCGATAGCGCCGCGGTCCACACGAAGGCGTCCTCGCTCGACATCGTCGGCACGAAGTTCGTGAGTTGCTTCGAGGCGGCGATGGCGTGGGGTTCGCCGGCGAGTAGATCGTTCACGACGGCTTCGATCTCGTGGTCGAGTTCGCCGCTCGCGACGGACTTGGTAATGAGGCCCATCGCCGCGGCGTCGGCCGCGGAAAAGCGCTGACCTCGCAGGAAGGCGCTCTTGGCGTCGCCGAGGCGCATTTTGGGCAGGCAGACAACGGAGATGATGGCGGGCGCGACGCCCACGCGAACTTCAGTGAACCCGAATTTCGCGCTGTCCACGGCCACCGAGATGTCCATCACTGCGGCGAGTCCCACGCCGCCGGCCACGCAGTGGCCGTTCAATCGGCCGACGAAGGGCTTGGGCGAAGCGCTGATGCGTCGAAAGAGTTCGCTGAACTCGACCCGCCGTTCGCCCGCGGGCTCTTCGACCTTTGATCGCTCGGCTAAGTTCGCGCCCGCACAAAAGACGGTTCCGCGATTCGTCACGACGACCACGCGAACGTGGTCGTTGCCTTCGGCTTCATCGATCGCGTCCAAGAGCTCGCTACAGAGTTGCGCGCTCAAAGCGTTTCGACGTTCCTCGTCACAGAGCGTGATCGTCATCACGCTCTCCACGACGGTGCTCTCAACAAGTGTCATTAGCTACTCCTTGGCTCGGGGCCGTCACTTCGTCCTCCGGCAAAGGCCTGCGCCCGTACCAACCAGTGATGGCCGAGTTCACCGGTCTTTAGAGAAGTGTCGTCCACGTGACGGCGCTGCGTGACTACGAGAGCGAAGTCTTCGGCCGAGCCTTGTAGAAGGTCAGCGGCGTCAGATGGTCCCCAGATCCACAGATCGCCGCTCGGCCCCGAGAGTTCGAGTCGAACCTCACCTTCGGGAACCTCTTCACCGCGCACCAGATACGACCACGTTCTCGTGATGAAGCCCAGTTGCGCGACGTGGCGCAGGCGATCCGACGCCGAGCGCTTTGCGCCAAGGGCGTCCACGACGTCGGTGCCGTGCGCCCAGACCTCCATCAGTCGTGCACTGAGAAATGACTTCGCCCCCATGGACGGTCCGTACCACGCGACGCGTGTCTCGACGTCGAGGGAAGATGCCGCGTCGTTGAGGTGCTCGCGCGCCCTTCGCCACGCACCCAACAGTTCGTGAGGCGAGTGTTCGCGTAGTGGTCCGAGCGTGAACTCGTCAATGGAGCCGTGTCGAGCGTTCGCCACGAGTTCATCTACGCTCTCGTGAAAACGAGCGGGTTGGAGAATTGCCGTGGCGCCGCTGTGGTCAAAGTAGGTCAAGTGCGCGATCTGGTCGCGCACGTTCCATCCGGGACTCGGTGTCGAAAGGAGCCATTGTTCGTCGGTGATGTTCGCAACCACGTCGTCGAGCGCCTCTTGCTCGGCGACGAGGTCCACGCGAAGTACGTCGAGATCGTCTCGCCTTTTGCTAGCGGAGGATTCGTTCGTCATCGTGCCTCGAGCAGTTCGTCGGGAATATCCACGTAGCGACTGCGCAGCCACTCACCCAGTCCTTTGGCCTGGGCGTCTTGGCGCGTCGAGGCGGCGACGCCCTCGTCGAGGAGGTCGTGAATGACGAAGTTGAGGGAGCGAAGGGCCGGGAGTCGGTAGCGATCGATGGCTAGCGGCTTCGTCTCTGGAAGAAGTCGCCGCAGTTCACTCTCGGACAGATAACTGTCGAGCCACGCCCAGGCCTCGTCACTGCGCGCGAAGACTCCTAAGTTGGCGTCGCCACCCTTATCACCCGAACGCGCGCCAAAGAGTCGACCGAGTGGAGCGAACGTCGTCGGGCCACTCGGCGGCGCAACGTGCGGGCCCTCGTCGGCTGCGACGTGGACGTCGCTAAGCGGCGCGATTGAATCGACCACTGTTCGCTCGCCACCAAGCATCGTGACGTACTGGGGCACGAGATCACTGGGCACGACCGCGGGTCGAAAGACACCAAAGGCCGAGCCCCCCGAAGGACTCGAGCCGGGCCCGAAGAATCCCGGAACCGTCGCGAGCGCGATCTCAATTATCGCGTTCGCGACCGCTCGACCAATCTTTCCCTCGTCGCGGTCCTTCAGCGTGAGGCGCCACGTGGCGACGGCTTCTTCATTCGTCGCGGGGTCGCGCTTGTCGCTTCGAACGAGTCTCGTCGTCACGGAATCGAAGTCACCGGGCGCGTAGGGGCAGGCGAGCCAAAAGGCCTCCTCGACTAGTTGCGCCTTCGCTTCGATGTCGAGACCCGTGAGCGCAACACTGAGGTCTCTTCGAAAACCGCCAATCTCGTTCATCGCGACCTTGAGAGTGGGCGGCGGTGCCTCGCCCCTCGTCCCACTTATGCGAACGCGATCCTTATCGATTTGCTCGAGACGGATGGTGTCGAATCGGGCGCACACGTCGGGGCCAAGATACGAAGGACTCGCGATCTCGTAGAGCAACTGTGAGGTCACCGTGCCAACCGAGACCTCACCGCCCGTCCCGTCGTGTTTGCCGACGATCGACGTGCCATCTTCGGCGACCTCAACCCAGGGAAAGCCCACGCGCGCCATGCCGGGAACTTCGGTGAAGAAGGAGTAGTTGCCGCCGGTGACTTGTGCGCCGCACTCAATCACGTGACCCGCGACGACTCCGCCCGCCAACGCATCAAAGTTGTCGCGGCTCCATTGATGGTGCCAGGCGGCCGGTCCACAGACGAGCGCGGCGTCAGTGACGCGTCCGGTCACGACGATGTCCGCGCCCATCGAGAGCGCTTCGACGATCCCGAAGCAACCCAAATAGGCGTTCGCGGTGATGAATCGAGAGACGTCGCCTACTGGTTCGCCGGTCACGAAGTGCGCCAGATCCACGCCACTCGCCAGCAACTCTTCCAAGCGGGGCAGAAGATCGTCGCCGTTGACGTAGGCGACTTTGGGCGCGAGTCCGAGCTTCGCGGCGACCTCGGCGACGGCCTGCGCGCAGTGATCGGGATCGAGACCGCCAGCGTTGGACACCACTTTGATGCCCCTGTCGAGACAGCTCCCCATGACCTGTTCCATCTGCGTGAGGAAGGTTCGCGCGTAGCCATGGCCGGGGTTCTTCGCCCGTGTTCTCGCCAGAATCAACATGGTGAGTTCGGCGAGCCAATCACCGGTGAGAACGTCGACAGGACCGCCCTCGACCATTTCTCTGGCGGCCGATAGTCGATCGCCGAAGAAACCCGAGCAGTTCGCGATTCGAATCGGCGAGGCCACGCTTAGTCCGCGGTCTCGACTTCGTCGGACTCGAGGGTTAGCAGTGCAGTTCCGCTGTCGACCTGCTGGCTTTTGGAAACTAAGACCTCGCTCACCGTTCCTGAGGTTGGGGCACTGATGACGTGCTCCATCTTCATGGCTTCCATCACGACTAACGTCTCACCGGCGTCGACTCGTTGGCCCACCTTTACTCGTATATCGATGATCTGGCCCGGCATCGGCGCGTTGAGTCCACCCGGCGTAAGTTCAGCTTTTTTCACCTCAAAGCGCGGCACGATCTCGAAGGCCGCGGTCCCGTGAAGCGTCTGGACGTAGAGGTGCGTGGGCGAGCGCGTGACGCGAGTGTTGGCGCGACGTCCATTGACTTCGACGTCGATTGTCGTCGCACTCCACGAAAAAATCCTCGCCGATCCGTCGGGCGCGAGGGCGAACGATCCGTCACGACGTGCGCGGTAGTCGACGTCAAGTTGTCGATCGCCGTAACGCACTGACGTGCGCTGGGCGGGCAGTCGCGCGTTACGCCAACCACTGGGCACGTGCGCTAAGACAACGGCGTTGGCCCGACTCTCGCCCTGGAGCCACAGCGCGCCCGCACTGGCCGCCCACGTCAACTCCTCATCACTCAGTTCGAGTTTGAGTGGTGGCTCGTAGCGTTCAATGAAGTCGGTGGTCGTGTCGCCGTTGAGAAAGTGCCAGTGTCGCAACGCAAGGGCGAGAAAATCGCGATTGGTGACGACCCCGCCCAGGTGCAGTCGTTCAAGCGCGAGCGCCAACGTCGACGCGGCCTCGGAGCGCGTGGGCGCGTGCGCGATGACCTTGGCGAGTAGGGGGTCAAAGGCCACGGTGACCACGGATCCCTTTTCAACTCCGCTCTCCCAGCGAACGACCGGCTCACTCGCTGGCTCGAAGGCGACGAGCGTGCCCGTCGCTGGAAGGAAACCAACACTGGGGTCTTCCGCGCACAGTCGGACCTCAATGGCGCAGCCCGAAAAGTGCACGGCGTCTTGGTCGTAGCCGAGGGGTTCGCCAGAGGCGAGTCGAAACTGTTCTCGAATGAGATCAATCCCCGTGACCGCTTCGGTGACGGGGTGCTCCACTTGAAGACGCGTGTTGACTTCGAGGAAGTAGAAGTCGCGCGTCTCGTTATCGACGAGAAACTCAACGGTGCCGGCCGACTGATAGCCAATGGCACGCGCGAGCGTAAGCGCGGCCGATCCCATGGCGACACGCATCGCTTCGTCAACGATCGGTGAGGGTGACTCTTCGATCAACTTCTGGTGTCGACGTTGAATAGAACAGTCACGTTCGCCCAAGTGCACGAGATTGCCGTGTTGGTCGCCGAGAATCTGAATCTCAACGTGGCGTGAGGAGGCGACGTAGCGCTCGAGGAACACGCGGTCGTCGCCAAAGCCACTCTTCGCCTCTCGGCGAGCGGCGGCGAGCGCGTCGTCGAGCTGGGACGCTTCGCTGACCACGCGCATCCCTTTGCCGCCGCCGCCGGCGGCGGCCTTGACGATGAGGGGGTAGCCAATGGACTTCGCGTCCTTAGGGTTTTCGCTCGACGGCAGTACCGCAACGCCCGCCGCGCTCGCTAACTTCTTGGCTTCGAGCTTGTCGCCCATTGCGGCGATGACCTTGGGCGGAGGGCCAATCCAGAGGAGTCCCGCCGCTTCGACGTTGGCCGCGAACTCGGCGTTCTCAGAGAGAAAGCCGTAGCCCGGATGGACGGCTTCGGCGCCCGTGGCCAGAGCGGCCGCGATGAGCGCGTCGGCGTCGAGGTAGCTCGTCGTTAAATGAATCGCTTGGTCGGCGTCGGTGACGTAGGGAGCGTTGGTGTCCGCGTCGAGGTAGACCGCCACCGTGCGAATGCCCATCGCGTGCGCGCCGCGAATGACGCGGCGAGCAATCTCGCCGCGATTGGCTACCAAGAGTGTTGAGAACATCACAGGCGAAAGACCCCGTAACTGGTCGCGCCCTCCACGGGACGGCTTCGAACAACGGAGAGGCACAGTCCAAGGACCGTGCGCGTGTCGCGCGGATCGATAATCCCGTCGTCACTGACGGCCCCGGTCGCGGCGAGGGCGAGCGAGCCCTTCTCCTGGGCGGCTTCGACCATCGCGACAATCTTGGCGTCTTCTTCTTCGTCAAATATCTCGCCCTTGCGCTCGGCTTGGCCACGTCGCACTTGGGACATGACGCCAGCGATCTGTTTAGGACCCATTACGGCGATCTTGGCGGTCGGCCAGAGAAAAGTGAAGCGATTGTTAAAGGCGCGACCCGACATTCCGTACGTACCCGCGCCGTAGGAGGAACCAATGATGACCGTGAGGTGGGGAACCGTTGAGTTCGTGACGGCGTTGAGCATCTGCGAACCCTTTTTGATGATGCCCTCGGCCTCGGCTTCTTTGCCAACCATGTAGCCGGTGATGTTCTGTAAGAAGATCAGCGGCACGTCGATCTGGTTGCAGAGTTGGACGAACTGGCCGGCCTTTTCAGCAGCTTTGGGATGGATGACGCCGTTGTTGCCGAGAATGCCCACGGGGTAGCCGTGAATGCTCGCCCATCCACAGATCAACGTCGTACCGTAGCGAGCCTTGAACTCTTCAAAACGTGAACCGTCCACGACGCGTGTAATGACGTCGCGCACGTCGACACTTTGGCGAAGGTCGCGACTGACGATGCCGAGTAGTTCTTCGGCGTCGTAGAGCGGTTCGTCACTCTGAAGCGAAGGACCGGGGCCCTTCTTTCGCCAGTTCAGATGCGAGACGACTTCTCGACACATACGAATGGCGTCCATCTCGTCCTCGGCGAAGTAGTCGCCGAGTCCCGAGACTTCCGCGTGCATTAGAGCGCCGCCCAACGTCTCGTCGTCGGACTCTTCGCCCGTGGCCATCTTGACGAGTGGGGGACCAGCCAGAAAGACCTTGGACTGGTCTTTGACCAAGATGTTGTAGTCCGAGAGTCCCGGTTGATAGGCACCGCCGGCGGTCGAGGAGCCAAAGACCACACTCACGGTCGGTACGCGCATCTTGGAGAGTTCGATGAGGTCGTAGAAGAATCGTCCGCTTTCGGCGAAGTGGCCGGTCTGCATGCGACCACCACCGCCTCCGCCCACACGCAGGTCCGCGCCGGCGGACTCAACGAAGCTGACGTAAGGGATCTGATTGTCGCGAGCGATCTCGAGGGCGCGCATCCACTTCTTCGCCGAGTACGACGTCAACGCACCTCCGAGCACCGAGGGATCGTTCGCCATGATCAGGCACTCCGTACCGGCGATCACGCCAATGCCCACGACCATGCCGCCGCCGATGGTGTAGTCCGAGTCAAAGCCCGCCAAGGCCGAAATCTCGAGGAAAGGTGAGTCGGGATCGAGGACGTTGGCTATGCGTTCTCGTACCGGGAGTTTGTTGCGCGAACGCATTCGCTCCATGGCCTTTTCGCCGCCGCCGGCTTCGGCTTGATCCAAAAGTTCGTCGATCACGCCGAGTTGCTCGAGCATATCGGCTCGATTCTTTTGGAAGAGTTCTGAGGAAATGTCGAGTGAGGAGGCAAGGGGAGGCGCGAGCAGAACTTGCTTCATGCGCAAATCCTAGTTAACGCTTGAAAGTAGTGACTTGGCCTCGTCGGACCTCGAGTACGACAGTGTCGGGTGAGGTCGTGGCGCCCCAAATCACTTCGGTGAATCGTCATGGAACGTCAAAGGGCGACCGATAGGGTGGTGTCAATGCGCATCGCCCTTGGCTCTGATCACGCCGGTTACGACCTCAAGACCTTGCTGAAAGACACGCTCGTCACGTGGGGTTACGACGTCATCGACCTCGGCACCAACAGCGCCACCGTTTCTGTCGACTACCCAGACTTTGGCGCGGCGGTGGGTCGTGCAGTGGTTTCCGGCGAAGCCGAACTCGGTGTCGCGTGCTGCGGCTCGGGCATCGGCATCGCCATCGCCGCCAACAAAGTGCCGGGCGTTCGCGCGGCCGTCGTGCACGACGTCACGTCGGGGCACCTCGCCCGAGAACACAACCACGCCAACGTACTTTGTATGGGTGGGCGCCTGGTCGGATCGGTGGTGGCAATTGAAACGTTGGAAGCGTGGTTAAAGGCCGTTCCCCAGGATCGACACGAAGGTCGAATTCAAAAACTGCGCACACTCGATGAACAATTAGCGACCAGGGAGAAGTAAGCACATGGGTTCCTCGCCATTCGACTCGTGGATCAGTAACGACGACGAATTAACGTCGCTTCTCTCTCAAGAGTGGGATCGTCAGACGACGACGATTCAATTGATCGCGAGTGAGAACTTCGCTTCGCCGTCGGTGCTGGCAGCTACTGGTTCGATTCTCACTAACAAGTACTCCGAGGGGTATCCGGGGCGTCGCTACTACGGCGGCAACTACGTCGTGGACGAAGTAGAAGACCTCGCCCGACGACGTTTGATCGCACTTTTTGGCGCCGATCACGCGAACGTACAGTCCCACAGTGGTGCGAACGCCAACGTCGCGGTCTACGAGGCATTGCTTAACGCTGGCGACACCGTGCTCGCGATGCGACTCGACCAAGGTGGGCACCTCACGCACGGATCTCCGGCGTCGATCACCTCGAAGTTCTGGAACTTTGTCTCCTATGGCGTGACGCCCAGGTCGGACGACCCCGACAACCTGGGTGAACTCATTGACTTTGACAACGTGCGTGACCAGGCGCTCAAGCACCGACCGAAACTGATTGTCGCGGGCGCGACGGCCTACTCGCGGCGAATCGAACCCGCTCCCTTTCGAGAGATCGCCGACGAAGTGGGTGCGCTGTTGATGTTCGACTTCGCCCACGTGGCTGGACTCGTCGCCGGGGGATCGCACCCGAACCCGGTGCCGTACGCCGACGTCGTCACGTTTACGACGCATAAGACGCTGCGTGGTCCGCGGGGGGCCGCGATCATCTGTCGCGAGGAACTCGCGAAGAAGATCGACTCCGCCGTCTTTCCCGGTCAACAAGGTGGCCCGTTAGAGCACGCCATCGCCGCCAAGGCCGTCGCCTTCAAAGAGGCGAGCCAACCAAGCTTCGCTACCTACACCGCTCAAGTCGTCGCGAACGCGCAAGCCTTCGGTGTCGCACTGGCGAACGAGGGTTTTCGTTTGGTTTCGGGAGGAACCGAGAATCACATGCTGTTGTTGGACCTCCGAGATTTTGACGCCGAGTTGCCGGGCAAAGTCGCTCAAGAAGTATTGGACCGGGCGGGCATCACGACCAATCGCAACACGATTCCCGACGACCCGCGCAGCGCATTCGTTACCTCTGGACTGCGTGTGGGCACCGCCGCGGAGACGACTGCGGGCATGAAGGAGAGTGAGTTCGCGACGATCGCGGCGCTCATGACCCGGGCCCTCCGTAAGCGCGACGATGAAGCGGAACTGCTGAGCGTACGCAACGACGTCGCCGCGCTATGCGCCAACTTCAACCCGTACGCGAACTTTACGAAGTAACTCGTGGGCAATATCGGGGCGTATCTCGCGGTTGCCGTAGTGGGCGCAGTCATCACCTTGATTGCCAATCGACCGGCCCGGATCATCTCATTGCGAATTGGCTATACGGCCCAACCGGACGAACGAAAGGTCCACCAGTACGTCACGCCCTACGGCGGGGGCGCCGCGATGTTGGTGGGCTTTTGCGTCGCGCTAATTTTCGCGTTCCTTATTCCGTCGCTTCGACACGTCATCACGTCCTCGCACGAGATGCTCGGCGTGTTGCTCGCGGCCGGCGTCATCTTCGTCGTTGGGGTACTCGACGACTTTCGTGAGATGAGCGCGCCAGCGAAAGTGGCGGGGCAGTTCCTCGCCGCGTCGATTCTCTACTTCAGTGGTGCCACGATGTACCAACTGAAGCTGCCCTTCGCCGGTTTCGTGGTGCTAGGCCCGTCAATTCTGCCCATCATCACCGCGGTGTGGGTCTTCGCGCTGTCGAACGCCGTCAACTTGATCGACGGACTCGACGGACTGGCCGCGGGCATCGTGGGTATCGCCTCGGGAACGCTCTGTCTCTACGGTCTTCGTCTCGAGGATTTGGGACTCTTGCCGGCAACCAACGTCGGTCCGCTCATTGCCGCGCTGACCTGTGGAATCTGCGTGGGCTTTTTGCGCGACAACTTTCATCCAGCGAAGCTCTTCATGGGCGACGCCGGAGCGCTGATGCTGGGACTCTTGATGAGCGCCTCCACCATGGTCATTGGTGGACGCACGCCGCCGGCGAGTGGCGTCACGTTCTTCTTCTTCGCGCCCCTTCTCATTCCCGTCTTCATTCTCGGTGTTCCCCTCATGGACGCGGTCTGGGCCTTCGTACGTCGAACCGCGTCGGGCCAGGGTTTTCACACGCCCGACAAGAACCACATCCATCACCGACTCATGCGCCTCGGTCACGGACATCGCCGCACGGTCATCATCCTCTGGTCGTGGACCGCGTTGCTGTGTGGCTTCGTCCTGCTGCCCCTCTTTGACACTCGGGCCAACGTCTTTATCCCCCTGGGCGTCGCGGTACTCGTTATCGCGCTCTTCACCTGGTTCAGTCCCTTGTTGTGGCGTCTGCGACGTCTTCGTGAGGGGACCGACGCGCCCGACGAAAGCGTCGTGCCGTGAGTGATCGCCCGAGCAACGAACACCCAGACGGCTCGGACCAGGAGAAATCCAACGTTAAAGACCTGCCCGGCTTCGCCGCGTTCGCCGCCATGGGAACAACCATCGCGACCTGCCTCGCGGTGGGCGTGGTGCTCGGTCTCTACCTCGACGACCTCTGGCACCTCGCGCCCCTGGGTCTACTAATCGGGATAGTGTTAGGGACGGTCGCGGCCGTCGCGAGCGTTGTGACGCTCGTCCGGCGCTACCTCTAAAATTGATCGACCGTGTTAGAAAACCTGCCCGCAAATACCCTGCCACGCCTCCTGCGCCGAACCACCCTTTCGGCTATCGCGGTCGGGGTTCTTGGCTTTATTGTGGCTCTTTTTGTGGCACCCCCGCTCTCGGCCCTCGGCGTCGTCATTGGCGTGGGTCTGGCAATACTTAACCTGCGTTTCCTGGATTCACAGGCCGCCAAGGTCGAACTTCGTGGGGAACAGAGTCAAAAGGCCGTGCGCCGCCAACTCGGTGGGCAAACGACCGGCCGCCTCCTCGTTATGACGGTCGTTGTCCTCTTCGTGGTGTGGTTGAACGCCCCACTAGGAATCGGTATTGTTGCTGGGCTCGTCTTGTACCAACTCGCGTTCGTTTTTAACGTGATGCGGGTGCTCGCGGCGAGCGGAGGAGTTGAGTGAGAACGCTCTACGCGGCGAAGACTATTGCGGTTGGGGTCCACCCGGAACTCCACGTCTTCGGTCTGACCATTGACTACGACATCGTCATGTCGACGGTGGTGGCCGCCGCGATCTTTCTCTGGCTGGGCTTTCGCATGCGCGCCAAAGCCACCAGTGGCGTGCCGGGCAAGCTCCAGTTGATCTGGGAGATTCTCGTCGAGCAGGTCAACGAGTTGGCCGATTCAGCCATTGGACCCCAAGGACGGCGCTTCGTCCCGGTCGGTGTCACGCTCTTCCTCTTTATCTTGATCTGCAACTGGCTCGACTTCATACCGACCGCGATGCACCCGGGCAGTTCGGGCGCGATCTTGCCGTCGCCAACGGGCGACGTCAACCTGCCCCTCGCGATGGTGTTGTTCGTCATTACCTGGGTGCACATTGAATCGTTCCGAGCCCGAGGATTCAGGGGCTACTTCAAGCACTACGCGAAGCCGTTCATGGCCTTGTCACCGATCAACATCATTGAGGAAATCACCAAGCCGATCACGATGACCTTCCGTCTCTTTGGCAACATCTTCTCCGGCGGCCTCATGGTCGTGGTGATGTTGACGCTGCTACCGATCTACATCAGCCCGCCATTTGAAATAGCGTGGAAGTTCTTTGACACCGGACTGCTCGGCACCATCCAAGCGTTCATTTTCATGTTGTTGTCGATTCTGTACTTTGGATTCGCCATGAGCCATGACGAAGAGCTCGAAACACCCGAATCTCGACCCGCTTTAACGCACTAACTAAACCCAGGAGGAATGAAGAATGGCAACAGACCCAACGATCATTAGCGGCGCGATTCGCAACGCCGGAGCACTCATCGGAGGCGGACTCGCCCTTGGTGGAGGCGCCATCGGCGCGGCGATCGGTGACGGTTTGGCCGGTAGCCAGACAATCGCCGCCATCGCTCGCCAGCCCGAAGTCGAGAACAAGGCGCGTACGTACTTCTTCCTCACCGTTGGTCTGGTGGAAGCCATGTACTTCATCAACCTCTTGTTCATGGTTGTGTTCGTTTACGTCTTCGAGAAGCACTAGTCACACCAGTGGAGTCTCTTGACTCTTCGGTGTTGTCCCTTCGATAGGAAAGTAGGTCTACCGTGATTACTGCCACGTCAATATTTCTCCTCCCTAATGGCACGTTCTTCATTGAACTCGCGGTATTCGTGGTGTTGCTCTACATCGCGACGACCAAGTTCGTACCCATCATCAACAAGATGTTGGAGAAGCGTCAAGAGGACATCCGAACCGCGCTCGAAGCCGCCGACGCCGCGCGCGCCGAAGCGGCAACGGCCGGCGACGAGCGGGCCAAAGTGCTCACCGACGTGCGCGAACAGGCCCGGGTCATTGTCGCCGGCGCCCAGGAGACCTCCGACCAACTAAGGGCCGAAGCCGGGGCTCGCGCCCAAGCGGAGTACGACCGCATCGTCGCGAGCGCGCTGGGCGAAGTCGCCGCCGCGCGTCAGCACGCCATCGATGAGGCAGCGGCGCGAATTGGTGAGATTGTCTTTGACCTCGTGTCAAAAATTGTCGAGCGCGAAGTCGACCAGAGTTCTCACGACGACCTGGTTCGTGAGGCCGTGGCCGCACTCAACGCCGAAGCCGCTAAGGGAACGACCCGCTAACCATGCTGCCCAAGCTCGAAGGATTCGCCGCCGCTCTCTTCGGCCGACTCGACCGTTCCGTGCTCGCCACGGTGGTGAGCGACCTCGAGGCGCTCGAGGCAACCGTCCTTGCCCGAGGCGATCTCAGCGCCGTCTTAACCGACACCAGCATTTCGCACGTGGCGCGCGGCCAAGTCGTGAACGATCTCTTGACCAACAAGGTCGGTCTCGAAGCGCTTCGTCTCGCCACCTACGCCGCCACCGCGGTGCCCGCTCAAGAAGTACCTCGGGCCTTTGATGAGCTGGCGCACGTGGCGCACACGCTCCACGAGACGGGCGAGTTCCACCACGCGGCGCTCGGACTGCTGGACGCGCGTCGGCGCGTCGCGGGCTACGCCGACGCGCTGCTCGACGAGGTCGACACCGAAAACTTCACCACCATCGAGGATGACCTCTTTCGTTGGGCGAGAACGGTCGAGGGCAATGAGAGCCTTCGACACGTCTTATTAGACCGTGACGCCTCCCTCGACGCGCGTCTTGGGCTTACGGTTCAACTGCTCAGTGGCCGGGTCAATCCCGTCTCGTTGGACTTAGCGCGCTTTACCATTATCGGTGGGCGGCCCCGTGACGTCGTGGGTACCCTCGACTTTCTCGTGGACTACGTCGCTCAGTCTCGGGACTGGCGCGTCGCACGCGTGCACACCGCCCGAGCGCTCGATAACGCCAGCCAACACCAACTCGTGGGATCGCTCGGCGCTTTAACGGGCAAGAAGGTGGAACTTCAGATTGCCGAGCAGCCCTCCTTGTTGGGTGGCGTGCTCGTAGAAATAGGTGACCTTCGTCTCGACGCCACCACGCGCGGACGACTGGGTACTTTGCGTGACGCGGTGACGTCGGGAAAATATCTCGAATCCGCCCTAAATCGAAACGACTAAGAAAAGGAAACTGTGATGACCGAGCTCACTATTAGTGCCAGCGAGATCACCGAAGCACTGCGCAAGCACGTCACCGACTTCAACCCGGCCGTCGCGGCCGAGCAGGTCGGGCGCGTCGTCGAAGTCGGCGACGGCATTGCCCGCGTGTCGGGGTTGCCCTCAGCGAAGGTGAACGAGCTGCTCGAGTTTGAAGACGGCACCGTGGGACTGGCGATGAACCTCGACGAGGAGACCATTGGCGCGGTCGTGCTCGGTTCGGTGGACGGCATCGAAGAAGAGCAGGTCGTGCGCTCGACGGGTCGTATTCTCTCGATGCCCGTTGGTGACGCGCTACTCGGTCGCGTCGTCAACGCACTCGGCGATCCCATTGACGGAAAAGGCCCCCTCGTTAATCCCAAGCACCGTCGCATGGAGATTCAGGCGCCCGGTATCACTGGTCGCCAGCCCGTGAGCGAACCACTCCAGACCGGTATCAAGGCAATTGACGCGATGACCCCTATCGGACGTGGCCAGCGCGAACTCATCATCGGCGACCGCAAGACCGGCAAAACGACGGTCGGCATCGACACCATCTTGAACCAGAAGGGTCAAGGGGTGAAGTGCATCTACGTCGCCGTGGGTCAAAAGAACTCCTCGGTCGCCCAGACCGTCAAGACCCTCGAGGACCACGGCGCCTTCGCCTACACCGTCGTGGTCGTCGCGGGTGCGGGTGACCCGGCGCCCTTTAAGTTCCTCGCGCCCTACGCGGGCTGCGCCATTGGTCAAGAGTGGATGGAAAACGGTGAGCACGCGCTCGTCATCTACGACGACCTCTCCAAGCAGGCCGAGGCCTACCGCCAGATTTCGCTCTTGCTGCGACGTCCACCAGGTCGCGAGGCCTACCCCGGGGACGTCTTCTATCTCCACAGTCGCCTCTTAGAGCGTGCGGCGAAGTTGAGTGACGAGCTCGGCGGCGGTTCACTGACGGCGCTGCCGATCATCGAGACCAAGGCCGGCGACATCTCGGCCTACATCCCCACCAACGTCATCTCCATTACCGACGGTCAGATCTTCTTGCAGTCCGACCTCTTCTACTCGGGCGTTCGTCCCGCCATTGACGTGGGTAACTCGGTGTCACGTGTGGGTGGCGCCGCGCAGATCAAGGCCATGCGCGCGGTCGCTGGAACGCTCAAGATCGACCTCGCGCAGTTCCGCGACCTCGAGTCCTTCGCGACCTTTGGCTCCGAGCTCGACAAGTCATCCCAGCAACAGCTCGACCGCGGCTATCGCTTGACCGAACTGTTGAAGCAGGGTCTCAACGCCCCCGTACCCGTCGAAGAGCAGTGCGTCGTCATCTACGCGGGCACGCGCGGCTGGCTCGACACCGTGCCCGTCGAGGACGTCATTCGTTTCGAAGCCGAACTGTTGACGGACTTTCGAGCCAAGCACACCGACCTGCTCGCGCACATTCGCGACACCGGCACGTTACCCGACGCCGAGAAGCTTGACGTCGCGATGAAGTCCTTCGTCGACAGTTTTTCCGTCAGTAACTAGAGAGTTCGAAGAGCGAGAAAGGAGGAGCCATGGCTGGAGGACAAGAGAAAATACTGCGTCAACGCATCAAGTCCGTTAACTCAACGCGCAAGATCACCAAAGCCATGGAGCTCATCGCCGCGGCCCAGATTCCTCGCAGTTTGGCGCGCATCATCGCCAATCGCCCGTACCGTCTCGGTATGCAACGCATCCTCCTAGAAGCGGCCCTCGGCGATCCGGCGGGCGCCGCCAAGTTGATCGCGCTCCCCGAAAGAGTCGAGTCCGCCCTCGTGCTGGTCCTCACCGGTGACCGCGGACTCTCGGGTCCCTACAACAACGCTTCGCTGCGCGCCGGTGAGCGTTTGGTTGAAAAACTCCAGAGCGAGGGCACCAACGTGCGCCTCGTGGTGGTCGGGAAAAAGGCCACGGCCTACTTTCGTTTCCGTGGTCTCAGCGTCGAAGAGAGTTACTCGGGCTTCGTTGACCGACCAACGTTCTCTGACGCGCAGGACATCGCCGCCCTGCTCGCTCGCCCCTACTTAGAGAGCGAAGCGCAGCAGATTCTTCTCGTCTCGACGAGGTACATCTCCGTTGGTTCTCAGGCCATCGAGGTTCGTCAACTCCTGCCCCTCGTGGTGCCCGACGTCCCCGTGGACACCACGCCAAAACCCCTTCAGGGCTACACCGAGTTCGAGCCCGAAGTCGAGAACTTGCTCTTTTACTTGATGCCGCGTTTTCTCGAGAGCGAGATCTTCTCCGCGCTTCTAGAAGGCGCGGCCTCGTTTCACACCAGTCAACAGCGCGCCATGGCCGCCGCGACCGAGAACGCTGATGAACTCAGCCAGAACTTAACTCGCGTAATGAACCGAGCCCGCCAGGACTCGATCACCACCGAAATTATGGAAATCGTGGGCGGCGCCGAAGCGCTCCGCTCGGGAAAGTGAGCAACACATGACCGTGGCCCCTGAAAAGACCAAACTCGAGACCGGACGCGTCGTCGCGATCGCCGGACCGGTAGTGGACGTGGAGTTCCCACCCCACTCCCTGCCCGAGATCAACCACGCCGTAGAGATGGACATCGAATTAGAGGGCGAGACCTTCACCGTCGTGGCCGAAGTCGCCCAGCAGATCGGTGAGGGGCGCGTGCGCTGCGTCTGCATGAAGCCCACCGACGGTCTCGTGCGCGGTGCCCTCGTTCGCCAGAGCGGACGCGGCATCACCGTGCCCGTGGGCGACGCGGTACTCGGACACGTCTTTAACGTGCTCGGTCAGTCACTCGACGTTGAGGACATCGGCAAAGTGGACGACCACTGGGAGATTCACCGCAGTGCGCCGGCCTTCGACCAACTCGAGCCCAGCGCCACGATGTTCGAAACGGGCATCAAGGTCGTCGACCTGCTCGCGCCCTACGTTCAAGGTGGCAAGATCGGCCTCTTTGGTGGTGCCGGTGTTGGTAAGACGGTGTTGATCATGGAGATGATTCGTCGCGTCGCCGAGCAGCACGATGGCGTGTCGGTCTTTGCGGGCGTGGGCGAACGCACTCGTGAAGGCACCGACCTTTTGCTCGAAATGCGCGATTCCGGCGTTATCGAAAAGACCGCGTTGATCTACGGACAGATGGACGAACCACCGGGTGTGCGTCTGCGCGTGGCGCTCGCGGCACTCACGATGGCCGAGTACTTCCGTGACGTCAAGAACCAGGACGTGTTGTTGTTCATTGACAACATCTTCCGTTTCGTCCAGGCCGGTTCCGAGGTCTCGACGCTACTCGGTCGCATGCCCTCCGCCGTGGGCTACCAGCCCACGCTCGCCGACGAAATGGGTGAGCTCCAAGAGCGCATCACCTCCACGCGTGGTCACTCGATCACCTCCCTGCAGGCCGTCTACGTCCCCGCGGACGACTACACCGACCCCGCGCCGTTCACGACCTTCACCCACCTTGACGCCACGACCGAGTTGAGTCGTCAGATCGCGGCACTCGGTATTTACCCGGCCGTGGACCCCTTGACCTCAACGTCCAACATCTTGTCGCCCGAGGTCGTTGGTGATCGTCACTACGCCGTCGCGCGCCAGGTACAGCAGATCTTGCAGCGCAACAAAGAGCTCCAGGACATTATCGCGATTCTTGGACTCGACGAACTTTCCGAAGAGGACCGCGTTACGGTCACGCGAGCGCGCAAGATTCAGCGTTTCTTGTCCCAGCCAATGTTCGTCTCGAAGATCTTCACCGGCATTGACGGCATCAACGTGCCCGTCCAAGAGACCATCGAGTCCTTCGAGCACTTGGTCAAGGGCGACCTCGACAACTTCCCCGAGCAGGCGTTCCTCAACGTCGGCGGTGCGTCGGACGTCGAGAAGAAGGCCGCGGAGATCGCGAAGGGCTAATGGCAGTGTTGAACGTGGAGATCGTGTCGCCCGAGGCGGCGTTGTGGTCGGGACCGGCGACGGCCCTCATCGCGCGCTCGTCCGAGGGTGACTTCACGATTCTGGCCCAACACACGAGAACGGTGGGCGACGTTGTCTCGAGCGTCGTACGAGTCGAGACCGCCGAAGGCGAGATCGCCTTTGCGGTGCACTCGGGCTACTTCCAAGTCGGCCCGGGACCCGAAGAGGGCGAGACGCTCGCGACGTTGCTGGCCGGTGTCGCTGAGCGCACCAGCGAAATCGACGTGGCGCGCGCGCAGGCCGCCAAAGAGGTGGCCGAAGCGCTGTTGGCGAGTATCCCCGCGAGCGATCAACAAGACAACGTGGACTATCTCGTGGCCCTTGCGGCACTGGAACGCGCGGAACTGCGCCTCAGCGCTGCGACCAACTAGGACTCTAACGGCCCGACACGTAGTTCAGTAAGTCCATCTTGTCGTGTTCGAGTTCCTCGAGGCGGGCCTTGACGACGTCGCCAATGGAGACCAAGCCGACGAGTCGCCCCTCTTCGACGACGGGTACGTGACGGATGCGTCGTTCGGTCATGGTCGTCATCAGTTCGTTGAGTGCAGTTGACTCTGAGCACACGGACACGTCTTTGCTCATGAGCTCAGAGACTTTCAGTCCTAAGGCGCTCTCGCCCCTGGTGGCGAGTGCTCGCACCACGTCGCGCTCGGAGAAGATTCCCACCAGTGGTGGTGTTGCGCCGGTGACGACGAGCGCGCCGATGCCGCGCTCCTTGAGAAGTGCGAGCGCGTCAGTAACCGTGCGCTCTTGAGAAATGGTCGCGACGTCGTGACCCTTGGTGGCTAAGAGATTTGAGACACGCACTGCGTTCCCCCTTCGTTCGCGCCGTAGCGCCAGGGTCTTTTGGCCCCCAGTGGGAGGATAGGTCCGTAACCGTCGTGACACAACGAAAACTGAAGTGTGCAGTGCACGTTTTTGCCTCTAGAAGCCAGCCGTCGTGAACTCTTGGAGTTTGTCGTGGCGGTGGAACGTTTCAATCGTTCGAACGGTGCCCGAGCGCGAACGCACAACGAGCGACTGGGTTGTGGCGCCAAAGTCGTAGAAGCGCACGCCTCGAAGGAAATCGCCGTCGGTGATCGCGGTGGCGGAAAAGAAGCAGTTGTCGCTCGCGACGAGATCGTCGCCGGTCAGCACTCTTGTGAAATCATAACCAAGCGCTTCGGCTTCTCTTCGTACGTCGTCGTTGGGAGCGTAGAGCACGCCTTGAATCTCACCGCCGAGTCCCTTTAAGGCGGCGGCCGCGATGACGCCTTCGGGTGTGCCACCGATACCGAGGAGCACGTCGGCGCCCGAGTTCGGCCAGCCGGTGGCGATGGCCCCCGCGACGTCGCCGTCGGTGATCGAGAGAACGCGCGCGCCCGCTTCGCGAACTTCCGCGACGAGGTCGTCGTGGCGAGGACGGTCGAGAATAACGACGCCCAACTCCTGCACGGGCTTCTTCAGTCGTTTCGAGAGTTCGGTGAGATTGTCCGTCGCCGACGCGTTGACGTCGACCGAACCTCGCCCCCTCGGTCCGACCGCGATCTTCTTCATGTAAAAGCACGGGCCGGGATTGAACATCGTGCCGCGTTCGGAGAGCGCGATCACCGAGAGCGCGCCGTTGCGACCCATCGCCGTGAGCGTCGTACCGTCGACGGGATCGACCGCGACGTCGACTTGGGGTGGGCGACCATCGCCGATCTCCTCACCGTTAAAGAGCATCGGCGCTTGGTCCTTCTCGCCTTCACCGATGACGACGACACCGTCCATCGCCACGGCGCCCAAGACGAAGCGCATGGCGTCCACGGCCGCACCGTCGGCGGCGTTCTTATCACCTCGGCCCGCCCATCGAGCGGCCGCGATGGCGGCGGCCTCGGTAACACGAATCAACTCGAGGGCAATATTGCGATCGGGCCTTGACGGTGGCTGCACCAAGCCATGGTACTCGTGACGCCTTTTGTGCCCAAACGGCGTATTTTCCGATTCGAGTGAGCGGCAATACTTAGAAGGTGACGTCTCTCGTAGTGAAGCCCGTAGGTCCCCTCAAGGGTGAGGTTCGAGCCTACGGAGCGAAGAACGCGGTACTAAAAGAGATGGCCGCTTGTCTGCTCGCGTCGGGCGAACACCTCCTCACGAACGTTCCCCACATCACCGACGTCGAGAAGATGAGCGAACTCTTAGAGGCACTGGGATGCCGGGTCGACAGCTCCAAAGAGCACGAACTACGCATCGTCGTGCCGCCCAAGGACGAGATTCACCCGGTCGCGCCCGCGCACCTCTTTGAGGCCATGCGCGCGTCAATCGTCATCTTGGGGCCCTTGCTCGCGCGTTGTGGGGTAGCGAACATGGCCCTGCCCGGTGGTGACGACTTTGGCCAGCGTCCGATCAACTTTCACACCGAGGGCCTCACGGCGATGGGCGCGACCTTTCACAACGACCGCACGTCCATTCACGCGACCACCGGCTCGCCGCGACTGAGCGCGACACGCGTCACGCTCGAATACCCGAGTCACACCGCGACCGACAATCTCTTGATGGCCGCGGTACTCGCCGAAGGTAGAACCATTATCGACAACGCCGCGCGCGAACCTGAAGTGGAGGATCTCGGTCGCCAGCTCCAAGCGATGGGCGCGAAGATTGAGGGACTCGGCACGTCGTTACTTACCATTGACGGAGTAGAAGAGTTGAGTCCCGCACACCACGACGTCGTGACGGACCGCGTGGTGTCCGCGACGTACTTAGCGTCAGGCCTCATTACCGGCGGCAACGTGCGCGTGGTGGACGCGAGGCCCGAACACATGGTGATGCTGCTGCGAAAACTCGAAGCGATTGGTGCCGAGGTTGACGAAAGCGGTCCCGGCGTGAGCGTGAGGGCGCACGGTCGCTTGCGGGCCGTCGACGTCTCGACGTTGCCCTATCCGGGTGTCGCCACCGACTACAAACCGTTGTTGACCACGATGCTGAGTGTCGCGGAGGGCGTCTCGGTCGTAACCGAGAACCTTTTCGTTGGTCGCTTTCGCTACGTCGACGAGCTCGTTCGACTGGGCGCCAATATCACGACCGAAGGACACCACGCGATGATTCGTGGCGTAGAGCGACTGGAGGGGACGAAGGTGCACGCGAGTGACATACGCGCTGCGGCCGCGCTGATTCTCGCGGGACTCGTCGCTGACGGTGCAACGACGGTCACGGGCCTCGAGCACGTGGACCGCGGATACGACAACTTCGCGGGTCGACTGAGTTCACTGGGCGCCAGCATTGAGCGATTCGCGTGATTGCTCGAGACCCCAAGGAACTGCTCGCTGAAGCGAAATCGGGATCGCGCACCGCGCTCGCACGACTGCTGACCTACGTCGAATCGGGTGGCGCGCCACACCGAGAAACGGTGGCGCTGGCCTACGCGTCGCCGGCACCGTTCGTCGTGGGCATCACCGGCCCCCCGGGGGCCGGTAAGTCGACGTTGACCGATCACCTCATCACGACCGCGCTCGCGCGAGGTCACGTCGGCAACGCGGAGACCTTTGAGCAAGTGGGCGTACTCTGTGTGGACCCAAGTTCACCCTTCACGGGCGGGGCCATTCTGGGGGACCGCATCCGCATGCAAGATCACGCGACGAACGATCACGTCTTCATACGATCTATGGCTACGCGCGGGCACCTCGGCGGACTCTCCCTCGCGGTTCCTGACGCGTTGCGCGTGCTCGGCGCCGCGAACTTTCCCTTCGCCTTCGTTGAAACGGTGGGCGTGGGACAGATGGAGGTCGACATTGCCTCCGCCGCTGACACCACCGTGGTCGTCACCAATCCGGGCTGGGGCGACTCCATGCAGGCCAATAAGGCGGGGCTGTTGGAGGTTGCGGACATTTTCGTCATCAACAAGGCCGATCGGCCCGGCGTACGCGAGACCCGTCGGGACTTAGAACAGATGCTGGATCTCGGTCGAGCACGGGAGTGGCGACCATTGATAGTCGAGGCAACGGCGACGAAGAACGAGGGCGTCGACGCCCTCTTCGAAGCCTTGGACGCGCACCGTCACTACCTCGATGAGGCAACGCTGCTCGACGCGCGTCGCGCTCGCACGAGAGTCGAGCTCGATAATGTTGTGAGCGTGCTCGTTCGCTCACGCGTCGAGGCACTCGCTAAGGGAAAGGCCTACGAAACTCAAATCGACGCGTTGCTCGAAGGGACTACGGATCCCTATCGCGCCGCTGAGAAGTTGCTCGCCGAATCATGATCGCCACCTCCGTCGCCTACGACATCGTTTTCTTAGTTCACATCGCCGCGGCCGTGGCCACGATCATCGTCTTTGTCACGATGCGCTTCGCCGCGCTCGCGGTCGCGAGAGGGGCTGACGGCGAGACGCAGGCCCGACGCTTTCCCCAACGTCGTAACTGGGCGGCTCGCGTGATCCACGTCTTGCCGATAACGGGTTTGATCATGTCCGGTACGGGCGGCAGTGATGTCTCAATGGGCAAGCCGTGGATCATCGTCGGTCTCGTGTGTTACGTCTTGGCGGCGGGCCACCTCGAAGCACGAGCGCTGCCCCAAGAGCGCGCGTTAGCGGCCACCATTGCGCGCGACGGCGTCGCCTCACCCAAGCTCGGACGAAAGATGGTCGCTTCGGTTGACGTCCTCTTACTGCTGGTGGCGATCGCACTGGTGTCGATGGTGGTGCAGTACTAACGATTAATCCAATGGATAACGGAATATCTCGTCGCGTTTCGTCCAGAACGAACTTCTCCCTTAACTTGTACGCGCGGGTGGCGGATTCAGCTTGAACGTTTCGCTGAAGTAGCTCGATCTCTTGGACCTCGAATCGGCCCCTGGCATCTTGGATTGTAGGTGGCAGAAGTTGCGCCACTCGACTGGTACGCGCACGAAGAAACCAGCAGCGATCAGGGCCAGCGACCAAAGTGAGGCCAAGATCATCACGATGGTCACTCGTCCTTCTCGACGATTCAAGTGAGAGGTGCCCACGACGTCGAGCTACGCATCTGACACAACACTGGAAGGGCGAAGTACTTAGTGCAACGACGTTGCAGCATCGGGCGGCGCTACGAAGAGTTCGAGACAGTCGTCGAGGCCCTCGATCTCAACGTCAATGCGTTCCGTCATTTCCCACTTCGAACGCTCGAGACGAAACTTGACGGTCTCTGCCGGTACGCCGCGTCGAAGTGTCGTCTCGCGACCATTTTCTTCGTAGCCCACCGATCTCGACACGTTCATTGAGGCCGTGTTGTCGACGAAGCTCCCGCTGTTCGCTTCCATCGCGCCGAGGCCCTCGAAGGCGAAGTGGAGCATCGCTCGACGCATCTCCTTGCCGATTCCTTGACCCTGATGTTCGAGGCCGAGCCACGACCCCGAGGACACTGATCGCAGCGACGAGAAGTCCTCGCCCGAGAGGTCCTGGACACCGACGAGGACGCCGTTACAGAGAACGGCACCATTGAACGTCCAGTTCTGTGGCGACCATTCGGCGCGATGGCGCCACCCCCACTGAACGAGTCCTCGCTCGAGTAACGGCGAGGGCTGGTCAGTCCAGGGCTTCATGAACGGCATCATCTTCGGATCGTGAACTCCCTTACGAGCCACTCGAGCCAGTGCGTCCAGGTCCTCGTCACTCGCCAAGCGAATCTCGAGTCGCGTAGTGCGAATTCGCAGATCGAAGAGTGGCCAGGAAGAGTACCCCATGACTCATTATTACCGAGTCGCCGGGGTTTTCGATACTTAGATTCGGCGACGACGATTCGCGCGCCACGCGAAGCGTCCGAGGAACGACAGCGCACCGAGTAAGAGAAGCGCGAAGAGGGCCGGACCGGCAATGCGAATCAACCACTCGAAACCTGAGACGAAGCCTCGAATACTGTCGTGCCACGCCTTGGAGAATCCAGTTCTTGGCTGCACCACTAAGGAGTGCTGGCCGGCTTCGCTCACCGTGACGCTCAACGTACCGTACGTGGTCTCGTTGTTCAAGACGTTCAGTTGACCTTGAAGTTGCTCGATTTGGCTCTGTAAGTTATTCAGTTGGCTCTGGACTGCGAGGATGCCGCTGATCGTGGTCGCGTGCTGCATGATCGCCAAGTACTGCTGGCGACTCGCCTTGAACGCGGTGATGCGTGCCGTGAGATCGACGTACTGGCTGGTCACGTCCGCTGAGTTCGAGGAAACCGACGTGGTGCGTCCGACGCGCTGCACCTGGGCGACGAGGAGGGCGAAGGAGTGCTGGGGGACCTGCAAGACGATTGTTCCATACGAGAACTGTCCAGAGCCGCGAGTACCCACGTGCGCGTTGGTGCTACTGACGAAGCCTCCGTCGCTCGCGACGAGGGAAGTCAACTTCGAAAATGCGGGGCTGACCTTGGCGCCTTGCACCGTCAGCGCTACTGCGCCAGTCGACTCAATTTTTAGTGAACCCGCCGGTGACGAGGCGGCAGTCGTGGATCCGTTTCCGACGACCGTCGTGTTGCCGGTGATCGCGGCGCCGTCTGGAGGCGACAGTGCAGCAGATTTGACTCCCAGCGCGCCGGAAAGAGGAACCGTGCTCGTCCCGCCGTGCACTGGTGACTTCAACGCCGAGAAATTACGCGCTGGACTCTCTTCGCCTCGAAGCAGCGGCACCGAGATGGCACCGACCACCACGACGAGGGCCGCGGCCACGAGAATCACTCGCCCACGACTTTGGTTTTGGATAAAGGCTGGTAGGCGTACCAGTCGAGGTGTCGCTTCCGCCGACGCGGCCTCGATGGCGATGCGACTGGCCGCGTCGCTCGAGATATCGAAAGAGTTGGCAACGTCGTGGAGTGCGTTAGTGAGTACGTCCTCGTCAATCGGGTTCATGGCGTTACTTCCTTTCTGGTGGGCGGTGGCCCGGAGAGGAGTTGGAGAGCGGGGTGCTCGGCGAGGCGTTTCCGGGCTTCGTTGAGACGCGACTTCACGGTCCCGGGCTGACGAGAAATCGCGATAGCGATCTCTCGCTCGCTCAAGTCGACGTAGTAGCGCAGTACCACGACGACACGGAGATGTTCGGGCAGATCCTTTAGCGCGATCATCATGTCGTGCGAGAGAGCGAAACGGTCGGACACTTTGTCAATGGTCGCAATATTGAGGAGACTCTCTTCAGCGCTTCGACGATCTCGGTGGGGAATCTCTTGTCGGAGTTTCGAGTTACAGCTGTTGACGACGACGCGATACAACCACGGTTTGAAACTGGACTCTTTGGCTATGGCGTCGCGAAATTTCCAGGCTCGAAGAAACGCCTCTTGCACCGCGTCTTCGGCGTCGAGTCGATTGCCCAAGATCAAGATCAAGAAGGCGGTGCGAACGGACTGGGCGTAACTCTCGGTCAGCCACTCTTGAAGATCGTCCACCAAAGTAGAGCCTTCCATCTACGCCGCCCTTGTCCATTGGCGAGAAGAGAGAAGTGCGTGCATACCTCTAGAGACGCTCGGGCGACCGAAAAGGTTCGATGTTTCTTTGAATATTCAGGATTCGGCTTCCATTGGGTGAGCCAAGCTCTGCGGAAAGCTAGTGGAACGGGGAACTTGCGATTTCTACTTGACAAACGACCTATAACGATATATCGTTAACAGTATTGAACTATCGAAAGAATACGACAATGAGAAACAGAGAGTCTAACGAATCGCCAAATAGGCGAGGAAGATTTACAGTCTCCGGCAATGGGGACGTCTTTGAACCGCGCGCCGGCGATCGCCGCCGCCACGAAGGTCGACACGTCCACGGCAGAAGCGACGGAAGTAGAGGTCGCGAATCGATGATGAGGAGCGGCCGCGGGCGACGGGGCGACGTGCGACTGGCCATATTGGCCCTGCTCAACGAACGTCCGATGCACGGTTACGAAATGATGCAAGAACTGGTCGAGCGTAGCCAGGGTCTGTGGCGTCCCAGCCCGGGATCGCTGTACCCCGCGTTACAACTCCTCGAAGACCAAGGACTCGTCCTTTCGGACAGCGCCAACGGACGTCGTCAGTTCACGCTGACCGACCTCGGCCACGGCGAACTAGCGGCGCGACCCACCGGCGTCGCACCCTGGGAGGCCATGGTCCGCCAGGCCGATCAAGGTGACATGGCGCTCAACGCGGCGCTTCGCCACGTGGGTGTCGCCGTCAACCAGGTCGCCGAAGCTGGAACGGCTGAGCAGAAAGCGAAGGCGGAGGAACTACTTAAGGAACTCCGCCGTCAGATGTACCTGCTCTTAGCGGAGTCGTTAGCGCCTCGCGAAGGCTAGAGGCGCTGCGCTCACGACGCAACCCTACGAGCGCTGTCGAATCGGCGCACTGTAGGGTTCGTCCATGCTTGAGCAACCGGCGTCGAAGCCCTACGTCGACGCACCAATTCTCGCTGGGATGGACAGCGTCGAGCACTGGAGTCGAGAAGCCGCATTGCGACGCTTAGAGATGCTGGGTCCGGTGCTTCCCGCACCGGTACCCAGCGTTCGCCAGTTTTGCGGCGGTGCGTCGAACGACGTGTGGGACTTCGGCGACACCTTTCTAAAAGTCTGTTGGCGCGCCGATCGAGGTCGGATGTTGCGAGAGTCGCGGGCACTCAGTTCGTTGCCGTCGGATATTCCAAGAGCCTCGGTCGTCGATTGGGGAGAGACCGATGAACTCAGTTGGGTTCTCACACGTCGTGTTCCCGGTGCCGCCTTCAGTGATGTCGCGAGTGCACTGCCAAGAGAAGTGGCGAGAGACGTCGTTTCACAGATCGCGACAATCTTGCAGTGCCTTCACGAGTGGCAGCCCGACACTTTGACGCGGCAGGCACTCGGCGAGCGGCCCCGCCTCGATCTTTCAAGCCCTTTGTCGGTGTGGGCATCCGATCTTGTTCCACTGCCCGTTTCGCACCTTGCCGTGCTGGCGGAACTGGCGAAGTCCGTGCCATTCCTAGACCCTGGGCTGATTGACGCACTTATCGAACGCGTTGGGTCTCTACACGACGCCGACCCATTTTCGAACGGCGAGGACGAGAACGTCGTCGTTCACGGCGATCCGTCGTTTGGAAATTGGTTCATCGAGGACGGTCGAGTTACCGGGCTGATGGACTTTGAGTGGGTGCGACTTGGGCCGCGTGATCTCGATCTTGTCACACCGATCTTTGTCGCTCCCTATCTAGAAAACCCTCACGGGGCTTCGCGAGTTCCGTATCTTGAATGGCTGGAAGAGGACTACCCGAAGCTCTTTGGCGCGACGGATCTGAGCCGCAGACTTTGGCTCTACGAGATTGCCTTTTTCTTACGTGGGACAATTTGGTGGCCACCCGACCAGCCTGAATCAAATTTGCAGTCAGATCACCACGTACACGCTTTACGTCGGCTCCTCGACGCACCGTTGCCTCGATAGTTGCGTTCGAAACTTGGCGACAACGCCGACGACTGGCTGACACAATTGGACCCATGGCATCGCCCTTGGACAGTTCAGCCGGGTCATTTGTCTTCGTCCGTCACGCCGAACCGGTCGTGGAGCGCGACGTGGCGCCCGAAGAGTGGGAACTGTCGCACGAGGGACTTGACGCGATTGCCCACGTCGCAACAAACCTTCGTCGTCTTGATCTCTCGGGGTTAGTTACGAGTGACGAAGTCAAGGCACAGCAGACGGCACGGCTTCTAGGACGCCTTTTAGGTATTGAGGTTCGCGTCGATTCACGTCTCCATGAGGTACGTCGACCTTGGATCGAAGAGGACTTTCACCAAGAGGTCGTCAAATATCTCAACGGTCAAGTGACCAAGGACTGGGAATCGTTGGACTCGGTTGGCGCGCGTATGGAAGCGGCGATCGCTGAGGCAACCGCCGGTGCGCAAGTTGGCATTGTCGCGCACGGCACGGCGATGGCCGTTGTGCTCAGCGCACGTGGTCTCGTCGGGTCGGTCTCGTTCTGGGAGAAGCTGACGATGCCTGACGCGTGGCTGGTGGAGGCCGCGACGCTTAGAAGGTTGTGAGCGGGTCGTGGCACGTCACGGAGATGGCGTGTGCTCGCGATCAGATGGCTCTGGCAGAATTTGACGTGATCCAAGATCGGCTCTTCCACTTCAGCGAAGACGGCGCCATAGGCGTATTCACTCCGCGCCCGGTGGCCGTACCATCAGTTCGATCGCCCGCTCAAGAGTGGCTCAATGGTCCACTCGTCTGGGCCGTGAGCGAGACACGACAGGCCGCGTATCTCTTCCCCCGTGACTGCCCTCGGGTGTTGGTGTGGCCGACGCCAGAGACGAGTGAAGCAGACCTTGCGACGTGGTTCGGTGAGAGGGACGTCACCATGATTGCCCACGTTGAACGCCAGTGGCTTGAGAGGATTCAAGAGCAGGTGTTGTTTCGTTATGAGTTACCGGTTGATTCGTTTCAAGCAATCGAAGACGGATGGATGTGGGTATCAGAGGAGTCCGTAACGCCCATCGACGTACGGCGAATCGATGATCTCGTGGGCGCGCTCGAAACGCAAGGTGCCGAGCTCAGATTGATGGACGATCTGGTTTCACTTCGCGATGTTTGGGAGACTACCCTTCACGCGAGCGGCATTCGACTGCGCAATGCCAAAGACTGGCCGTCGGAACTGACCTAATGGGTACAAATGCGATTTACAGTGACGGTGTCGTCACCATCCGACGACTGCAAACCAGTGACGTTGAAGCCGACCTCGCCGCAAAAGACGTTGAGCAGATCAAATGGCTCTGGGAACCTGGCGATCGTGAGCGGTGGTTCGCCAGGTCTCCACAAGAGCAGCGAGACCACGTCCTCGCGACTCTCCAATTGGCCCACGATTCCTTTGGCAATGGGCCAAAGTGGGCGTTCGCCGTCGACACGCAAGAGATTTCGTACGTCGCCTACGTTGACTGCGACCTGGCAAATAGTCACGTTCCCTTAGGTGAAGCCAACATCGCCTATTCCGCGCACCCCGCATTTCGCGGATTGGGTTACGTGAGTCGTGCGGTACGCCTCGTTTTCGAATTTCTACGTGACACTACTGACGCCCAGGAAGCTCACATCATCGTTGACGAAGAAAATGTCGCGTCGCTGCGTGTCGCTCTCGCCGTCGGCGCTACGCCCACCGAAACATTCCAAAATGATCAGGGACGAATGATGATTCGTCACGTCCTTAAACTACGCGGCTCCTAACGATTGACTAAACCGTCAAAACGAGCGGTGCGCCGTTGGTCACGACCATCGTGTGCTCGAACTGCGCGACGAGGCTCTCGTCATCAGTTCTCAGTGTCCAACCGTCTGGATCGTCGATGACGAACTCCGCAGAGACCGAGAGAAAGGGCTCTACCGCAATCACGAGCCCCTCACGAAGAGTCGTGCGCTGGTGATCATCGACACTGGGGACCGAAGGCTCCTCGTGCAACCCTCGTCCAATGCCGTGACCGTAGAGATTCTTGATCACGCTGAAACCGTGTCGACGGGCCCGCGCTTGGACAGCCTTTCCGATGTCGCGGAGTCGGTTACCAGCGCGCGCGGCGTCCATGGCATCAAGCTGGGCGAGCCGCGTCGCTTCAAGAAGTCGTCCGGCCACGCCCGAAACGTTGCCAACGCCGGTGCTGACGCCAGTGTCGGAGAAGTAGCCGTCGAGTTCGGCCGAGACATCAACGTTGACCAGGTCGCCCTCATGGAGTCGAAGGTTGAGTGAGGGGATGCCGTGCGCAGCAGCGCTGTTCACACTGATACAGGTGAATCCCGGGAAGTTGTACGTGACGCGCGGAGCGGAGCGAGCACCATGGCGGCGAAAGATGTCGCGACCAATGGCGCCTAGTTCCGCGGTGCTAATGCCCGGCTGAATCGCGGCGACCATTGCTTCTCTCGCTTCGGCGACCACCCGCCCGGTGCGTCTCAAGCCCTCTAGTTCGTCGTCGCTGTCAATCGTCATGTGGCGAGTGTAGGACTGAACGGTCTACTTGGTAACTCTTGAGCAGTTTGGACAAGTCCGCACGATGTTGCCGATTGAGACGAACTCCACACTGCGCGAATTCAACCGGAGATTGCGATCCGCCGTTACTTCAGATGAATCAGGCCTGCGCTACTGGGTACGAATCCACAGGCATCAACGTAGAAACGGTTCAGCCGTTCTTCGAAATCGACGTGCAGCCACTCACATCCAGATCGAGTACTCCCGTCACGGGCGATTGACACCAACTCAGTGCCGATGCCCTCATTTCTACCGGTCGACGCCACCATGACATCTTGTATCCAGGCGTGCGCGTGACCGTCCCACACAACGTTGACAAATCCGACGAGTTCGGTTTCCTTCCGCGCAATAACCCAACCCAAACTGTGCACCAAAAGGAGGGATCGCCAATCGGCGTTGCGCTCACCATCGTCCGAGCCAAACGCGTCCGCGTGGAGAGATTTGTATTCAACGTTCTCGAATTCGCCTCGCCATGAGTAGGTGATTGTCATCACGTCAGGCTATTACGACGCCCCGGATCCGTCTGAAAGTGAACATTCATCAAAGTCTGTCGAGTTTCTCGTCGCCTTCGATTGCAGTAGCCCAACTTCCGAGCTGAGCATCTATTCAGTAACTCCTGAGCAGATTGGACAGGTTCGTACGATGTTGCTGGTCGAGTTGCACTTCGCACTGCGCAAATACAACCGGGGATTGCGATCCGCCTTCGTAGACGTCGGCAACGCTGGCACACGCTGCTTGTCGATACGTCTGCCAATCGGTCTCGGCGACTATGAAACGTCGCTTGGCCGAACTGTCGTGGAGAAGCGTGAAGATTTGACCTCGCAGTTGGTTAATTTTCTCGTCGAGCGCGACGATCTGATGTTCAGCGCAGCCCTCCATGCCGATCGTGGTGCTGGCGTTACACGGCAAGAGTGTGAACTTCTCGCGAAGAATCGGCACAGTGAGAGAGGGGAGCGTCGTCGTTGAGACGACCGCGGCGTTTCCAGCGTGTTCGAAGTGACGCCACGTGCCAGCGACGCCCACGCCAAACGACGCCAACATGAGAGAAATTGTGATGAAGACTCGCCGCACGCACCGAGTCTTCATCACACTTTCACGCTACGAGACTGAATCCCTAGAGGAACGAAGCGTGGCCGACCATGCCCGCGGCGACCGTAGCGTTCGTGACCTCGTCGATAAGTACGAAACTTCCAGTAACGCGATCGTCGCGGTAGTCGTCGACCACCAGGGCGTCAGCCGTGACCAACGTCGCGAGTCCGATCTCGTTGGTGACGAGCGACGTCGCGTCATTGATCGACAGCGATTCAATGTCGATGACGCCCTTGAGCGACTGCACGCGCACCGGCGTCGACTTCGTCGTGTGCTTCAGTCGAAGTCGTTGGCCGTTGGTACTGAAGGGCTTGTCACCGAACCAACAGATGGTCGCCTCAAACTCCTTGGTGACCGTCGGTAGTGGAGCGGTTGCGATGAGATCGCCGCGACCCGCGTCGGTCTCATCGGCGAGATCGAGATCGGCCGCGAGACCGACCGACGCGTCGAGACGAGCCACGCCACCAAAGTTGATGGCGCTAATCGTGGTTTCAATGTTCGCTGGTAACAGCGTGACGCGGTCACCAACCTTGAAGGCTTCGCCACTCACCATGCCGGCGTAGGTGCGCCCTCCACCGCTCTGGCGAAGTACCCATTGGATGGGCAGTCGCGCCCCTTGGGCCGTCTCCCACGAACCGGCTTCGGAGGCCTCGAGCGCTTCGAGTACCGATGGTCCCTGGTACCACGGCGTATTTGGCGAACGCTCGACGACGTTGTCGCCGAGCAGCGCCGAGACGGGAATGGCGAGCGTTGAGGTGAAGCCCAACTCGCGCGACACGGTGGCGATCTGGTCGACGACGAGCTGAAAGGGAATCTCAGACCACGCGACCATGTCCATCTTGTTCACGGCCACAATGATCGATCGCACGCCGAGCAACGCGGCGATGCAGAGGTGACGACGCGTCTGTTCCTTAAGACCCGACGCAACGTCTAAGACCACGAGCGCGAGGTCGGCCGTTGAGGCGCCCGTCGCCATGTTTCTCGTGTACTGCACGTGGCCGGGGCAGTCGGCGATGATGAACTTGCGCGTGGGGGTCGTGGCGTAGCGGTACGCGACGTCAATCGTGATGCCCTGTTCGCGTTCAGCGCGAAGTCCGTCGGTCACAAAACTTAAGTCGAGGTCGCCGATGCCGCGTCTCTCTGAGGCCGCGGCGACGGCGTCGAGTTGGTCATCGAAGAGTTGACGCGTGTCGACGAGCAGGCGTCCAATAAGGGTGGACTTGCCGTCGTCGACCGATCCAATGGTCGCGAGGCGCAGCAGGTCTTTGGTGGCGAGCTTCATCTAGAAGTAGCCCTCGCGCTTGCGATCTTCCATTGCGGTCTCGGAGAACTTGTCGTCGGCGCGCGTCGCGCCGCGCTCGGAGACATTGGCTATGGCGACCTCTTCGATGATGGCGTCGAGCGTGGCCGCCGTACTCGCCACCGCGCCCGTGCAGTTGGCGTCGCCGACGGTGCGAAAGCGCACCATTTTGCGAACGACTAATTCGCTGGCGAGAGGTTCGACAAATTCACCGAGCGCGAGCCACATGCCGTCGCGCAACAGAACCTCGCGCTCGTGAGCGAAATAGATGGTCGGCAGATCCATCTTTTCCCTCGCGATGTACTGCCAGACGTCGAGTTCAGTCCAGTCCGAGAGTGGAAAGGCTCGAACACTCTCACCGGGGTTTACTCGGCCCTGATAGAGCTGCCAGAGTTCGGGTCGCTGCTGACGGGGATCCCACTGACCAAAGGCGTCGCGGAAACTGAGGATGCGCTCTTTGGCGCGCGCCTTGTCCTCGTCGCGTCGAGCGCCGCCAAAGGCGGCGTCGAACGTGTTGTCGTTGATGGCGTCGAGCAGCGTCACGGTTTGGAGTCGATTGCGCGAACCCAGGGCTCCCGGATCGGCAACTCTGCCCTGGTCGATGGAGTCTTGAACTTTAGCGACGATGAGTCTGGCGCCAGCGACCTCAACGGCGCGGTTACGAAAGTCGAGGACCTCAGCGAAGTTCTGTCCAGTATCAATGTGCAAGACGGGAAAGGGGAGTTGCTGGGGCGCGAACGCCTTGGCCGCGAGGTGTAAAAGAACGGCGGAGTCCTTGCCACCGGAGAACAACAGCACGGGCCGTTCGCACTCGGCGACGACTTCGCGCATAATAAAGAGAGCGTGGGACTCAAGAACGTCTAAGTGGTCGGTGGCGTGGGCGGTCTGCAAGGTCGATGTCATGATCTCAAGGGAATGATTGTATCCTAGTGAAGCACTAGACATTGTGAGACAACCATGAGAATGCCGCTAATTAACCCCACTTCAGAGTTGCTCAGCGAGCTCGACGAGGTCAACGAACGCTTCGAACGCTCGACGCCCCTAGAGATTCTCAACTGGACGTTCGAGCGCTTCGGTGAGGACGTGGCGATGGCCTGTTCTTTCGAAGACCTGGCGTTGTTGCACATGGTGCACGAACGTAATCCCTCGACCGAGATCATTTTTCTCGACACGGGCGGCCACTTCCAAGAGACGTTGGACTTCGCTGATCAGATCGCCAAGGAGTGGTCGTTGAGCCTCACTCGAACGACGCCCGGTTCCGACGCGAGCGCGTCGCCCTGTGGCAGCGCGAACTGCTGTGAGCTTCGTAAAGTCGAACCGCTCGGTCGTGCGCTCGAGGGTCGCTCAGCGTGGATCACGTCAGTCAAGCGCGTCGACGCGCCCTCGCGCGCGAGCATGAAAACCCTGATGTGGGATGAGAAATTCGGTCTCGTGAAGGTTAATCCACTGGCGACCTGGAGTGACGACGACGTCGAGTACTACCTCAAGAGTCACGATCTACCCGAGCACCCGCTGTGGGCCCAGGGCTACGCCTCCATTGGTTGCGCCGCGATGACCGCGAAGCCACAGGTCGCGGGTGATCGACGCTCGGGCCGATGGGTCGGACTCGACCAAGAGGAGTGCGGCCTACACGGGGCCTAACATCCACCAAAAAAAGGCTCCTGAACTGTAAATTTGTTGACAATGTCACAGCGACTACGGGAGCGGGCCGGATGCTTCTAATAATTCTCGCTCTCTTTTGGGTGGCGTTGCTCGCCCCCATCGTCGTTCGTCGGCTCCGTGACAGTGGAACTGAGAAATCGATTCAGTCCTTTCACGCCGAGCACGAGGTTCTCAGTCGCCAGGACTACACCGTTACCCCGGCCCACCGGCTCGACCAGCCGGATTGGGCCGCCCCTCCAGCGCCCGTGAGCGAGCGCAAGCCCCGTTTGGCCGTCGTCCACGCAGACGACACCTTTGGTTCACTCGAATCTCGCGCCACGTGGGACGAGTGGAGTGAGGACTACGAGTACGACGGCGCAGCGAGGCGAAACGCCGCACCGTCGAATCGTTACGCGCAGGCCTACTCGTCGCGTCAAAGTGAACCGGTCGTGACTTCAAGTTACGATCCACCGATTCGACGTCGCACGATGAAGTCGCAACGCTGCATGGTCTTCACTCGTCTAGTACTCGCGGCCGTCGTTACGTCGCTGATTGCCTTCGTGAGTGGCTACTCACTGCTGGTGGACATCGCTGCGCTGACGTGGCTCGGTGTCGTGGGCTTCGTAGCCCTCGCTTTCTACGCGGTGAGCCAGGGCTACTTGAACGACTCTTCGCTCCCTCTGCGTCTGCCCAAGCGTCGTGATCTGGCGACGATTGAACCCCTGTACGCAGAGCGCTACGACCGCTACGCTCCTCACTATGAGGACGAATTCACTTCCGAGTTCTACGAGCCTGACGCCGAAGAACAGTGGCGCCGCGAATCTCAGCGTCGACAAGCGTTGGGCTAAAGTGGAGACCTCTTCGGGGGTGTAGCTCAATTGGTAGAGCGCTACGTTCGCAATGTAGAGGCAGTGGGTTCGAATCCCATCACCTCCACCAAAGACTGTCGACGAATCAAGAGAGCGCTGGTGCAGCCATGAGCAAGTACGACGAGGGTCCAGAGGCCGAGCCCGTAGAAAGTGACTCACTCGCCGGTGAGTCGTTTTCACGCGAATCCCCGGAAGAACGTCAACAAGGTCACGACGTCGAACCGGCACACCATGACGACGAAGGATTTCGTCATACGCGCACGTCGGCGGCGTGGGTAGCCGTCGTCGTTGCCGTAATTTTTGGCATTGCGCTGATTGATTTCATCGCTCAAAACACGCGGCACGTTCGCATCGAATTCTTTACCGCGAGTGGGCGAATTCCCGTTGCCGTTGCCTTGTTGGCCGCAGCGCTCTCGGGCGCAATTGTCGTGGTGGCCATCGGCGTCGGCCGCGTAGCGCAACTTCGCCTCAAGATTCGACGACAGCGCCGTTGGCCGAAAACAGAGAGTACGGGCGTACACAACGAGCGTGGTCACGGCGTCGTCTCTGGGAGTGAAGAGCCCTAAACAGCGATACGACGAAGTTCGATCCGTCGTTGTCGCTCCGCCTGCTTCCGCTCGCTAAGGAACGTCTCGTCGACCTTGCTACAAAGTTAGGGGCCGTGGACTTTTTGTCTACGTTGGCGACACGCGGCGTTACGGTTTCGTGTCAATTCGATTGAAATGTACATAATTTCGGCGCTCTTCGCCCGATTACTCACGATTGGGCGACAAGCGAGCGTGGTTCTACGGTGTTTTGAACCGAAATTCCAGTTAAAGGTGGTACAGTTCAACCAGGACGTCAAGACCTCGCCTCCTGTTTGCCTGACACTTCGTCGGGCTCGCACGAAACGGGACGATTATGGCTCTTCCAGAACTGATTATCGGCGCTCTCGCTGTAGCGGTGGGCGTGACGATTTATCGGCGCTACTTCTCGACATCGCGAGGGTTGCACCGACGTTCTCGCGGGTTCTCCGGTACTCGCCTCGGTCTTGGGACGGTGGGTGTCGGGTTACTGAGTTTTGCGACCTTGATGGCCTTCTCCGCTCAGCCGGCCGTCGCCGCTACCACCGTTAACTTGGGTACCGCTTCCACGTACGCCGTTCTCGCGGGTTCGACGATTACCAACACCGGTACTACGGTCATCAACGGCGACCTCGGTCTCTCTCCGGGAACCGCCATCACGGGATTCTCATCGGCGACCGTTAACGGTCACCAAAACCTCGCTAACGCGGCGTCCTTACAGGCACAGACCGACGCGACCAATGCCGAGGTCGCGGCGGCGGGCGATGCAGCCACTGGCCCAATTACCGCCGGAGCACTCGGCGGCGGGGCCCCGTTGACGCCAGGGGTTTACAACTCGGCGAGTTCAGTTTTGTTGACCGGCCCCTTAACTCTTGATGCTGGGGGCAACCCGAACGCCGTCTTCATCTTTCAAGTTGGTTCGGCACTGACCACCGCCACAGGTAGCTCGGTCGTCCTTACGGGCGGCGCGCAGGCCGGCTGTGTCTTCTGGCAGGTTGGCAGTTCCGCGACGCTCGGCACGACGACCGCGTTCCAGGGAACGATTCTCGCGGTCACGTCGATCACGCTCGACACGGGCGCCACCGTCCAAGGCGGCCTGCTAGCGCAGTCGGGCGCCGTCACTCTCGATGCCAACACGGTTACCGTCCCGTCGTCCTGCGCGGCGGTTGCTCCGACCACGACCACCACCGTGGCACCGACCACGACCACCACCGTGGCACCGACCACGACCACCACCGTGGCACCGACCACGACCACCACCGTGGCGCCGACCACGACCACCGCGCCTCCCGTCATCACTTCGACGACCGTTGTCCCCGTCGGTGCGCCCGCAACTGGTTTCGGTGGCACCGCCGGTGGATCATCGCCCTTGGGCTTGATTGGCCTTGGAGCACTGGCCGTCGCTGCGGGAGCCGTAACGGTCGCTGTACGAGCTCGTCGCAACCGTGACGGGTCATCTGGTGACCACACGCGTGGGTTATAAGAGGGTCACAAATCGCCAGTGGATCTGGTGGAGCATTGCTGCAGTAGCGCTGGTCGTTGGGGTCGCATCCCTCGTTGGTTCACTACCAACGAGGGACCCCAAGGTACTGGTTCTCTCCCCACCGGTCACAACTACTACCACGCAGAAGCCCCACGCTTCCTCGGGGGTCACCACGACCACGCAGAAGTCCCACACTTCCTCGGGGGTCACCACCACGCAGAGTTCCGACGGCGCGTCGGCTATCGCGGTCTCAACGAAACCGGCAAACTTTTCGAAAATTCCTCGGTATCGACCGGTACGCATTACCATCCCCGCGCTCAACATCAACTCCTACGTGGGCACGCTCGGCCTTCAGCGCGATAACCACGTGCAGGTGCCGACCAGCACGCACGTCGTCGATTGGTACAAGGACGGTGCGACGCCCGGTCAGGTGGGTTCGGCCGTGATTCTCGGTCACGTCGACTCTTACGTCGGACCCGGCACGTTCTTTAATCTCAAGGCCCTCAAGACGGGCGACGTGATCAAGCTGCAACTAGCCGACGGAACCATCGAACATTTTGACGTCACCGAGGTCGTGCAGTACTCCAAGACCACGTTTCCCGATCATCTGATCTATGGATCGAACGGTTCGAGATCGTTGCACCTCGTCACCTGCGGGGGAACTTTCGACCACGCGACGGGCCACTACGAGTCCAACGTCGTCGTCTTTAGCCAACTCGTGAGCGTGAAGATCCCTAGGAAATAGAGCGCCGTCGCTTCTCCAATGTGGCGACTACGTGAAAAGCGGTGCCGTTGCGTGATCGAGATGCAAGAGTTACGTGCGTGGACGCGAAGGACCTCGATGACGCGCGTATGCGTTACCACTTTGCCCTGGCGCCCGAGGACTACGAACGCCTCCCTTTTTATTCGGCCCTCTTGCACTTGCTCGAAAACGACGCGCTCGCCCTCGAGTTGCTCGCTGGCGTGCGCGTGGAGCAACGCAACCCGATGCTCATCTTGGCGACGCTGCAGTTCGTTGCTTTGGGCGGACATGAGGTGCTCGGGCCCCTCTACGAAGAGGCTCGCCACGCTCAACTCGGCGACTGCGACGAAGCAGCTCGTCGCGTACTCGAGGTCATGCACGAAACGCCCGAACTCGTAGGGAACGAACTCTGGCGATCTACCCAGACCAACGAACCCGGACGCAGCGCCGTCCTCCAAGCGGTCATCAGTGACCTGGTTGCTGAGGTGACGAGCGCGGTCAACGTGATTGAGGTCGGCACGTCGGCCGGCATCAACCTCTGTTTCGATCAGTTCCCGGTACGTGCGAAGGACGACGGCAATCCCTTGACGCTGATCTGTGAGGACCTGACGCCCATCGATCGTTCGAGAGCGATGCCGAAGGTGGCCTCGCGCGTTGGGATAGATCCACACCCGCTCGATCTCGCGAGCGAAGACGATCGTCGTTGGTTGAAGGCCTGCCTGTGGCCCGAAGAGCGACGACGTCACGAACGCTTCGACGCGATTGTCGAAGCGCGTCCCTCGTGGCCGAACGCGACAATCTTGACCGGCAGCGCGCTTGAACGAATGAACGACGCCTTCGCGCTGAAGGCGTCGAACGAACTGACCATTGTCTTTAACACGTGGGTCGTTTTTTATTTCACGCCCGAGGAGCGCACCAACTACTTCAACGAACTCATCGCGCGTTGCGCAACGAACAACGTCGCGTGGATCTCCATTGAGTCCACGCTCGTGACGTTGCCCGGAGTAGAAGTCGACGAAGAGGCGCGTCATCGAGGCGCGTCGCAGATTGTCGTGACCCGACCGGGGTCTTCGCCCACGCGCTGGGGCTGGTGTCACGCGCACGGACGCTGGCTCGAGCAAACGACGCCGTCCTAAACCTTCGTTTCACCTCAAAAATCGCCCCACAGGAGAGTGAACCCTCCGCCAACTCTGTGGGAAAGATGCGACTAAGTGGTTGGTATCTGCTTCGACGCATCGAAAAATGGTGCATAAGTCCCCCAATACTGGGCAAAAGTGTTTGATTTCCCGCTTTGACCGTTGCGGAGGGGAAATTCTCTGGCATGGTGTCTTTCGTAGTTCACGTAGTACCTGCCAACACAGCATCGAACCGCAAGGGGAGAGAGAGTGCAGGGGGATGAGGGGCCTCGCAAGAGGACTGGAATTCCTCTGACGGGCAGTGGAGTTCGGTCCACTGTTTGGAACAGGCGAATGACGTGAAGTGCCTGCCATCAAAGATGTTCTGTCCGACACGGAACATCGTTGGTGTGCCTCGGAAACCCCGAGGGGCGGGTGAGCTTCGGCTCACTGGTCACTCGGGGTTTTCGGCTGTCCGGTCCCAAATGCGTACGACGACTGGCCAGCGATTAATGAATCCAGTACCGGCGAATGCCCGTGCCACCATCGAGGGCCGGAGCCGTTGACTCATAGACACCGCCGCCGCCCTCAATAACCAAAGCGGAACCCACGTTGACCTCATCGCAGGTCACCAGTACCTTTTCGACACCTTCCGCGCGCAGAATCACCAGTGCTTGACGCAAGATCTCTGACGCGTAACCTTTTCTGCGCTGATTGGGCACGACGGCGTAGCCCACGTGCCCACCTCTCGTGGCGAGGAACTCATTCAAGGAAAAACGGATCGAGACGCGACCCACTAACTCGCCGTCCACGTCAGCCACGAGCTGCACCGCTCGAACCTGCTCGTGGGTGAGGTTGCGACCGAGTCGCTGATCCTCGAGTGCGCTGAGAAAGTCCGACCACGACATCGAGGGGTCCCAACTGAGAAGAAACTCGAACTCGTCGGCGCGTAGCGCTTCGTACGCGGCGAGGGCGTCTGCTTCATCGTCAACGCGGTAGGGGCGGAGTCGCAGCGGCATCGAATCAGACTAACGGCCGGGTTGAACGAAGGAGGCTCGGTAGTCTCAGATTGATGAACGAGGTAGAGGCGCAGACGCCGTGGCCCGAATGGCAGGAAGAGTATCGCCACGGGGCCTTCTTTATCTTCCCGCCCGAGGACGTGCGAGTAGTCGTGGACGAGTTGCGCCGGCGTTACGACGCGGCGTCAGCGAGTTACTGTCAAGCGCACGTCAGTCTCAGCGAACCGCTCGCGAGCCCGCTCACGAAAGAACAGACGCTAGAGATAACAACGGCCCTGTCGAACTTTGCACCCTTCGAGGTTCGCTACGGACCGCTACGAACGTTCGAACCCCATCCGGGCGTCACCTACGCCATTGGCCCCGAAGACACGTTCTTCAACCTGCGCGACGTCGTGCACACCACCTCGGCGTTTGCCGGACGTGAGAAACGACGTGCGGCGATTCCTCCGCACATGACGATCGCTGAGTTCATCAGCATTGAACGAACCAGAGAACTCTTGGCAGAACTCTCGAGCACCGTTCTATCGGGCACGTTTTGGTGCGGGCACGTCGTCTACGCCGTCCCCGACACCACCTTCAACTTTCGTAGCGTGTTGCACATCCCCCTCGACGGGCGCGAACACCCGACCTAAATCACTCGCTCGCTCGCCAGGAAGACCAATTTCGATCCCACGGTACTTCGCCACGACCCAGGCACGACTCGACGACACTACAGGCGTTCTCAATACGCCGCGCGTCGAGACGACTCAGGTAGCCCATGGCGACCGCGAGCTCTAACTCGTCAGCGTCCTTGCGTTCCCACTCGCTGCAGTCCGCCGATACCACGAGGTCCAAGATCTCGTCCATCGTGTCAAAACCGAGCGGCGTGCGTTCGAGCGGTCGTTGGAAGTTCACGTACCACCACGCGACACCGCCTTCGGGCTCTAGGGGAGCGAAGACCTCAAAGGGTGCGCCACTCGGCGCGACGCGAAGCACTCCCGGTGGTGCGAACTCTTTGGCGCGCAGCTCCCACTCACCCGAGAGCCACATCGACAAGCACTTCTCGCCGTGCTCTACGCCGATCGGATAGTCAATAAAAGTTCCCGGAGCGAGCCAGGACACCACCTGGGCGTCACTATCCTCAAGAATCGTGACGGGACGAACTGTCCATACTTTGTCGTTAAGAACTTCGCGAATGACGACGCGCTCGCCCTTTTGGAAGTGGTCGGTCAAAACAGCGACTGGGGATCAACGGGCTCGGTGAGTTCGGGTCCGTCGTTCTTCACTGATCCAACTGCTGTCCCGACGCCGTAGTGACTGAGCGTGCCCTTGGGTGCCGGACGAAGCAACAGCATTCGCTCGTCGGGTCCGTAGTCGGTGACGTTGAGCCACGTCTCGACGTCATCGGGGGCGAGCACGACCGGCATGCGGTCGTGAATCTCGTCCATGTCGACGCTGGGCGTGGTCGTAATGACGGTGCAGGTCGCTAAAGGTTCGCCAACGAGGTCCTCGGGGTTGCGCCAGTGTTCGAAGAGTCCGGCGAGGAGGAGGGGATCTTCGTCGCTACGGGTGAAGAAGTGGGGCTGACTGCGACCGGGACGATGATCCCACTCGTAAAAACCGTCGACGGGTATCACGCAGGGACGCTTCGCGAAGGCGCTGCGAAACGATGGTTTCTCGGCAACGGTTTCGCCACGCGCGTTAAAGAGTCGGTTACCGATTTTGTCGTCCTTGGCCCAACTTGGCACCAGTCCCCAGCGGTAACGATCGAGTACGCGCGCCTCGTCGTGCTCGCTGACGCCAAAGAGACGGCGCTGGGGTCCGATGTTCCAACTGGGGTGTCCCTCGGGATCGATGCCCGCGGCCAGGGCCGCGTCGAGGAATCGGGCCAGCCGAGCCGGTGGGCTAAAGAGGGCGACGCGACCGCACATGGCTCCATTTTGCCAGTAATTGAAGGCCCTGGCGCGTGTGACGCCGAGTGGCTACTCGGTGACGTGTAACTTGACAAACCCAACCACTCCATTTAGGCTCCGTTGGTGCGAAACAAACGTTGGCTCGTCGCGCCACTGGCGAGTTTGCTTGTCTCATTTGGGGTGGCGCTCTTGAGTGTCCATTTCGCGTCCTGGTTTGATCGGCTAACGCCGACGCAACTCTTCTTTGTCGTGTTCGGGGCGCTTGCGGTCATCTCGTTCGGATTGGAAAGGTTTTACCGGCGCGAGTTTGCCCAGGAACGAATAAGTGGTGCTCACCTAGACGGTCTTAAAGCCACTGCTCAACTGATATTCGATGGCGTAAGTAAGAAGCAGCCAACTGTCAATGTGAACGGGAAAGACTGCCGTGACCTGTTCGCGCATAGTCGGAAGATCGAAAGAGGCAGTAAACACTGGGACACGGCAGTTATGGAGTGGAGCCAAGCGGTCCGGTCCTACGAGCGATAATTAACGTCGCTGTTTGATGCCCAAGGATTCGTAGAGCCAAGGTTTAACCGTGATGGTCTCCAGAAGTCTGTGCTTGCCGCCACGCACAACCGCGAACTAAGCGAACAAATTAACATCGGGACGCGGCAACCAATGCAATGGGCGTGGGAAGTTGTGCCAATGAATACGCCCTGGGGGATGCAGAATTACGTCTACGCAGGGCCGAACGCGACCACGCTTTTCATTAGGGACGTTGACAACGCCGCCGAACCCATGGACGCCCCCGACTGCGAACGTCGTTTTGAGGCTCTCTTCAAAGAGGCCGAGGCATCGCCCGAATTAGTGGAACTGGTCGAAAAAGAAGTGGCGCTCGAATATGGCCACGAGGCAGCGAAGTTTAGAGACTTGCTACACAACTTTGTGAGACGAGATCACCTTCTCCGAGGGCGCGGATGCCCTCAGTGCTCCTAGTCCTTCTCGGACTCGTTTTCGTGTCGCTCGCTTTGGAGTAACAGTTTTAGAGCCTCTTCGGCGTCCATGTCAATGTTGACTGGTTCGTCGTAACCTTCAAAGGCGTCGCGTGGCATTAGTGACGGTTACTTGTTCTTTGGCGGCTCGGGCGCTTGTAAGTCGATAATGTACCGGTCGCCCTTGACCTCGACAGGTCGATAAACGATCAATGGATCAGAAACCGTAAGTACATCCTTCGCGGTGCCGATGATGGTGATGTCGCTGGTGGTCATTTAGTTTTTCTCCCTTCTAAGACGGTGGGATTAGGGTCGGGTCGTCGCCAAGAGGCGTGACGGCCCCGAACATGCGCTCGTACTCAGTGTATGCGGTTTCCAGTTGCTGCATCAGTCGGAAGATTAGCGTGGGAGGCAACTTAATTCGCGCCACGACTTGGACGGGGGCGTGAACATAAGTGCCCCCAGTTTCTTCGTCAACTTGCTCACTGGCGGGTAAATGTACGAAATAGTCAATGGTGAAATCCGTCTGGTTGAACCAGGTCCCGAATCCATTGGCGTAGGTCCCGGCGCTCTCGCTCTCAGGAACAATTACTTCTAACCGCGGTGGCGGCGGCGACTCATCGGACATGATCGGATTCTATTCACCTATTGCGTGAGGGGCCGATAACTCAACCGATGCCCGTGAACTTGGCCCATAAGCGACACCATGCGCTCGGTGTCACTCAGAGTGTGTGTTGAGTGACGAAATGCGAACTCACTTAGATAGCGGCCCCAGGTGCTCAGGGCTGATGTTGTGGTGAGTGCCACTGATCGAACGCTTTAGTTGACTAAAGAAGTTTTCCGCCTTGTTAGTGCCATCTGAAAGCTCCGTGACGTACTGCCCGGCGTGGTGATTGACAACATGGTGCGCGACCATCTCCTTACCAATAGTGCGATAGACACCGGCTGAATCTGAGTGAAGCACGGACGTGCCGGTCTCGATGTTCTCTTTGATGATCTGGCGAATGTTTGGCCCTGAAACAGTCGTGAGTACCTTTGTGCGAACCTCGCCAGATTCCTCACAGATGAGTGCAACTACTGCCGTTTTTGGAGAGGTCGTGTTGCCATTCTTCGCCCTGCGAGGGTCGTTTTTGTGCCAGTTCTCAGGCTTGCCACCAATGTAGGTTTCGTCCATCACGATGTTGCCCGACAACTTGCCAGATGAGTCGTTCATCATGGCCTCACGGATTCGCTGAGTCATAAACCAGGCCGTTTTGGGCGCTACGCCGTACTTGCGGGCAATCTCCCTCGCGGCAATTCCGTTCTTGTTGGCGCACATCTCAAAGAACACGAACAACCAGATACGTAGCGACACTTTGGAGCCGTGAAAGACCGTTCCAGTGGTCACGGAGAACTGTTTGCGACAGTCCTTGCACTTCCACACCCGACGCTCGGAGACTGCGCCCCTGGTGGTCTTTCGAGATACCCCATTGTCAGGCTTTAGGAAATAATGATCGACACGCAACACGCCACAGTGGGGGCACACGACCTCTCCATCGGGCCAACGGAGCCGTTCCATGTATTCATAAGCGTCCGATTCGCTAGTAATCCAAAGGGCCATGTTGCTAAAGGTGATTTTCTCCATACCTAATTGTCTCACGAAAAGGTGGGTTTGTCAAGTTACACGTCACCGGCTACTCTTACGAACATATGTTCGCTTTTTCACCACCTCGTCCCTCGCTCTCCCCAGAACTCCTCGCCACCTTGCGCCCCGTGTCCTTGGCGAAGAGTCGCACGTTGCCCCTCGGCGAACCGTGGCGCGCGCTCGTTCCGGACGGGGGACTTCGACGTGGCTCCACCGTCGTCGTCGAAGCGCCGGTTGGTCTTGGGGGACTCAGTCTCGCCTTAAGTCTCTTGAGCGAGTCCAGCACGCTCGGTCACTGGGCGGCCGTCGTTGGCGTGGATGATCCCGGCGTCGTCGCGATGGCCGAGCTCGGTGTTGATCTACGGCGCGTGCTCTTCGTGCCACGTCCGAGGGGCGCGTGGGCGGAGTCGGCGGCCGATCTGCTGGACGGGGTGGATCTCTTGCTCGTGCGTCCACCTTCGCGTCCCGCCCACGGCGCCGTGCGTCGCTTGATGGACCGGGTGCGTGAACGCGGCACCGTGTTGATCGCGCTGAGCGAACCGCGCACGCCGTGGCCGCTGCCAGCGGACCTTTTTTTCAGTGTCACCCAGGCGGAGTGGGTCGTCTCCTCACGACTCGACGCGCGCTATCTCACCGTTCGCGTGAGTGGTCGCGGTGCAGCGGTGCAGAGTGGTGAACACGTGGTGGTGGTGCCGAATCGACGCGGCCGCGCCGAGGCGAGTTAGGTGGAACAACTACTCGCTATCTGGAGCGAGCCGCTCTGCGTTGAGCAGCCCGACGGCTCGACGTTGCGTGACACGCTCGTCTTGCTCGACGCCCTAAGCGCACTCTGTCCCTTCACCGAAGTCGTGCGACTCGGCCTCTTCGTACTGCCACTGCGCGGACCGAGTCGATTTTTCGGTGGTGACGACGCGGTTCTGCGCGCGGTGAAACAGATTGTCCTGGACGTCGTTGGTACGGCGCCGTTACTCGGCGTTGGTGAAGGTCTGTTCTGCGCCGAACTCGCGGCCCGTGACGAAGTGATCGTGCCACTGGGCGCGAGTGACGTCTTTCGCCGCACTCAACCACTCAGCGTGCTGGGCCGTAAAGATCTCGCGACCACGTGTCAGCGACTGGGGCTGCACACGCTCGGGGCCTTCGCCGACCTCGAACCGGCGCGGGTGGCGGAGCGTTTTAACAAACACGCGACCTCGCTGCATCGCGTAGCGCGCGGCGAACTCGCTGAAATGGAAGGGCAGCGCGACGTTCGTCTCGCGCGACGTCTCGCCCAACTGCGAGGTGAGGACGATCTCTTCGAAGAACAAATGGGCTTCTTCGGTCAACGTGGGGCCGGTGACGACCGGGCCGAGGCGGCCGCGCACCGGGTGCGTCGGCGTCTCGGGGCCGACGCCATTGTCGTGGCGAATTTGTGCGGTGGGCGTGGACCCGAAGATCGCGCCACGCTCGTGCCCTGGGGTTCACCACTCTCAAATGCGCGCGACCTCGCGCCGTGGCCCGGACAGCTCTCGGCTCCCTCACCGGCTACGACGCTGGCCCACCCGGTACCGGTACAGCTGCGCGACGTGGATGACCGTCCCGTGGTGATGGGCGCGCGCGGCTCACTGAGCGCTGCGCCGACGGGAATCATCTTTTCCTCACCACTTCGTCGTGAGATCATCTGGCACGCGGGCCCCTGGCCATTGGCGGAGCGTTGGTGGTTGCGCAAGCGCCACCGCGCGCACGTGCAGATGGTGCTCGCCACGGGCGAGGCGTTGTTGGTGGTCGCGGAGGCGAGTCGGTGGTGGCTCGTCGGAATCTATGACTGATGGCGACGTATGGAGAACTGCACGCGCACTCGGGCTTTAGTTTCTTAGACGGCGCGAGCGACCCCGAAGAGTTGGTCGTTGAGGCGACGCGCCTGGGACTTTCGGGCCTCGCGCTCTGTGATCATCACGGGCTCTACGGCGTGGTGCGCTTCTCTGAATCGGCGCGCGCACTCGGACTTAAGACCGTCTTTGGCAGCGAGATCACGATCGGCGCGAGTGATGACCGCGTGGGCGTGAGTGACCCCTCGGGTGAACACCTCGTGGTGTTGGCGCGCTCGCCCGCGGGCTACGCGCGACTCTCGAGGACGCTCGCGCTCGCGCACCTCGAGCGCGGCGAAAAGGGTGCGCCCCGTTTCACGCTCGACGACGTCGCGAGCAGTGCGCACGAGTGGTTGGTCTTGACGGGGTGCCGTAAGGGTCCCCTCACGAGAGCCTTAGTGAACGAGGGACCGCGCGCCGCGCAACGTTGCTTGTCGAGGTTGATTGAGCGCTTTGGTCGTGAGAACGTGGCTGTGGAGATCTGGGACCACGGCGCGCCCGACGACGTCGCGCGTAACGACGTCTTGGCCGAGCTGGCCGTACGCGCGAACGTGATGGTCGTGGCGACGAACAACGTGCACTACGCCGCGCCGCGCGACTTTCCCCGGGCCAACGTGCTCTCGGCGATTCGCGCCCGCCAGAGTCTCGAGGAGATGGAGGGTTGGCTCAGCGCGTCCCCCCTCGCGCACCTGCGAAGTGACGCCGAGCAGCGCCGACGCTTCGCGCGCTGGCCCGGGGTGGTGGACCAGGCGGGTGAACTCGTGGCGGACCTCGCCTTCGACCTTCGACTCGTGGCGCCCAATCTGCCCGCCTTCGCGACGCCGCCGGGCCGTGATGAACAGACCTACCTCGAAGAGCTCGTCACCTTGGGCGCGACGCAACGCTACGGCTCACGGGGTTACGAGCGCGTGGCGGGCGCGTGGTGCCAAATCGATCACGAACTCGGCGTCATTAAAGCGCTGGGCTTCGCCGGGTACTTCTTGACCGTCTGGGACATCACCGAGTTCTGTCGCACGAACGACATCTACTGCCAGGGGCGAGGTTCGGCGGCGAACTCGGCGGTGTGTTACTCGCTCGGCATCACCAACGCCGACGCCGTGGCGCTGAATCTCTTCTTCGAGCGCTTTCTCTCGCCGGCGCGCGACGGCCCCCCCGACATTGACGTCGACATTGAGTCGGGGCGTCGTGAAGAGGTGATTCAGTACGTCTATGGACGTTACGGACGTCACCACGCCGCCCAGGTCGCGGCCGTTATTACGTATCGATCTCGCTCAGCACTGCGCGACGTGGCGAGGGCCTTTGGTCACAGCGAAGAAGAGGCCAACTACATTCGCGATCACGTCGATCGCGGCGCCATGAGCTCGAGTGACCCGAAGGTCCCCGAACTCGTCACCAGAATGGCCGCGCAACTCTTGGACCGGCCCCGACACTTAGGCATCCACTCCGCTGGCATGGTGCTCTGTGATCGCCCCGTTCTCGAGGTCTGTCCCGTCGAGTGGGGGCGCATGCCCGGGCGCACGGTCCTGCAGTGGGATAAGGACGACTGCGCGGCGATCGGTCTCGTGAAGTTCGATCTCCTCGGCCTGGGCATGCTCGAGGCGTTGCACCGCGCCGTTGAGTCCGTGGAGGCCTTTCATGAAGTCCGCGTTGACTTAAGCGCGCTGGCTCAAGAAGACGCGGTCTATGACATGCTCTGCGAAGCCGACACCGTGGGCGTCTTTCAAGTGGAGTCGCGCGCGCAGATGGCGACCCTGCCGCGCGTGCAACCACGCTGCTTCTACGACCTCGTGATTGAGGTAGCCCTTATTCGCCCCGGCCCCATTCAAGGTCACGCGGTCAACCCCTACATTCGCCGACGCCGCGGCGACGAACCCGTGACCTACTTACACCCCCGACTCGAACCGATTCTTCAGCGCACGCTCGGCGTACCCCTCTTCCAAGAGCAGTTAATGGAGATGGCCGTCGCGGTGGCGGGCTTCTCGCCGGCCGAAGCGGACGAGTTACGCCAAGCCATGGCCGCCAAACGCTCCGAGTTGCGCATGATGAAACTCAAGAGTCGCTTCTATTCCGGCATGGCGGAGAACGACATTACCGGGGCCGCGGCCGATCAGCTCTTTGACGCGCTGGCGGCGTTCGCGAACTTCGGCTTTCCCGAGTCGCACTCGGTGTCCTTCGCGCACCTCGTTTACTGCTCGGCGTGGATCAAGGTGCACTACCCGGCCGCGTTTCTGGTCTCGTTGTTAAACGCCCAGCCCATGGGTTTTTGGTCGCCGCAGAGCCTGGTCGCGGATGCGAAGCGACACGGCGTGACGGTACTGCGTCCGGACGTGAACGTTTCACGTAGTGGCGCCTCGTTAGAGGGAACGCCCGACGACCCGCTGGTACGCCTCGGTCTGGCGGACGTGCGCTCTATTGGCGCGGAACTCGCTGAGGGGATCGTGGCGGGCGCCCCCTGGGGCAACAGCGCCGATCTCGTTCGTCGCGCCGGCCTTCAACACCACCACCTCGAGGCGCTCGCCGCCGCCGGCGCGCTCGACGTCTTTGGCCCGAGTCGCCGTGCTCTCACGTGGTCGGCCGGCGCGGCCGCGCAGGCCCTACCCGATCGACTTCCGGGCGTCGTGACGGGACTCGTCGCGCCGGCGCTGCCGCTAGCGAGTGAGATGGAACGCGTGGCCGACGATCTCTGGTCGATGGGACTCACAACCGAGAAAACCGCGATGGGGCTGGTGCGCGAGATGTTGAACGAGCGCGGCGTCACGCGCGCGAGCGCGCTCGTGGCGGCGGAGAGTTCGCGCGTCACGGTGGCGGGCATCGTGACGCACCGTCAACAACCAGAGACGGCCAATGGTGCAGTCTTTGTGAACTTAGAAGACGAGACCGGTCACGTGAACGTGATCTTCTCCAAGGGCGCGTGGGCCCGGTGGTCGCTGGTAGCGCGGGGCTCGCCAGCGCTCGTTATTCGAGGTTCACTCGAGCGCGGACAGGGAACGATGACGCTGGTGGCGGAGTTCGTGGAACCACTCGAACTCGCCGCGACGACGCCCTCGAGAGACTGGCGATGAGTTAAGTAGTAAAGGCGAACTCGGGGCGCAGGCCCGCTTCGATCTCTTCACGCACGAGAATCTGCGCCAAGGGCAGATCGTCGGCGTGGGTTACGCCGATGCAGCGTGACTCGGTGGGCAACACGTCAAAGCGCAACGGCGCGTGGTGAAGGATCTGACCAACGAAGGTGGAGAGTTGGATCTCTTTTTCGGCGTTGAAGTCGTGTTGCCTCACGGCTTCTTCCATCAAGGGCATGATCGAGGGCTGGAAGCCCCACAGGTTCATCGAGACGATCGTCTGGGGGTGCAGGACTGCGGGGATGAGCCCGTCGTCGGCGACGTAGCCATCCAAGGTTGCTGAGACGTTGCGACGCTCCACTATCTCGGTCAAGTGATCGTTCACGACGACGCACGTACCTCTGGACACTGGTAGTTCACCCACGAGTGCGCGTTCGAGCTCGAAACCCACGAGACAACTGTTGGGACTCTGGGCGAGGTGGCGACCGAGACGAAGAAACGACTCGCGACCATAGAGGTCGTCGGCGTTCGACACGCCAAAGGGTCGCGTCATGTCGAGATTCTTTTTCGCCGCAAGTACGGCGTCGACGGTGCCTCGGAGTTGGTGTTGGTGCGTAAAGGAGACGCGACGGCCCTGGGGCCAGTGAGCGGCGACATGTTCTTCGATCTCGGGACCGGTGTCGGGGTTAATGACAATCACTATGTCCTCAAAGCCCGCGGCGTAGGCGTCCGAGGCGATGAGGTCGATGATGCCCTCACCGTGTAGGCCAACGGGCGCGAGTTGCTTCACTCCGCCGTAGCGTCGAGCCCTTCCCGCGGCCAAGATGACGAGGGAAGGTCCGCTCACTTAGACCATCTCACTACGGCCGAGGCCCAGGTCATCCCCGCGCCAAAGCCCGTCAGCAGCGCGTAGTCACCCTTGTGGATACGGTCGTTCTTGCGCGCGTCGTCAAAGGCCAGAGGAATCGACGCACTCGAAGTATTGCCGTAGCGATCGAGTACCACGACCGCGCGGTCCATCTCGACGTTGAGGCGTTGGCAGGCCGCTTGAATGATGCGGATGTTGGCCTGGTGGGGGATAACGAGACTGAGATCGTTCGAAGTGATCCCGGCCATGGCCATGGCCTTTTCGGCCGAGTCCACCACGACGCGCACGGCGCGGCGAAACACCGCGGCCCCGTCCATCTGGAAGTAGCCCCCGTGCTCGCAGGTCAACAGGTCGGCGTCGGCGCCTTCGGCGCCGAGGGAGAAGGACAACAGGTCGTTCTCGGTCGGGTCGTACTCCATGACGGCCGCGCCCGCACCGTCAGCGAGCAACACCGCCATGTTGCGGTCACTCCAGTCCACCCAACGCGACAGGTTCTCCGAACCAATAACGAGCACGCGCTTGTTGCCCGTTTCGAGCAGACCGTAGGCCGTGCGAACGGCGTACATGAATCCACTGCAGGCCGCGTTCACGTCCATCGCGGGACAGCTGAGTCCCATCTCGTGGGCGATCAACACCGCCGTGGAGGGTGTGATGCGGTCGGGCGTGGTGGTGGCGAGAATCAAGAAGTCGATGTCCCCGGTCTCGATACCGGCGTCTTCGAGGGCGCGAGTACCCGCGATCACCCCGAGGCTCTTCGCGGTGCCCCCGATGCGACGCTCTTTGATGCCCGTTCGCTCTTGAATCCACGCGTCGTTGGTGTCCAAGGTCAATGAAAGTTCGTCGTTGGTGACCACACGATCCGGTACGGCGATGCCCCAACCAATAAATCGAGCGCCCATGTCTCAGCCCTTTCTATGGCACGACCTGTAGAAAAGTCTAGAGGGTGGCTCTAGTTCTGGGTAGGTGCCGCTAATACCTGCAAAGTACAGCGCGCTACGCAGATCAGGCGACTCTGCTCGTCACGCAGCTCAATGCCCCAGACGTGGACGCTGCGACCCTTTCGAAACGGTGTCGCGGTCGCGGTGAGTACGCCTTCACTCATTGATCGCAGGTGCGAGCAGTTGAGTTCGGTACCAACGACAATCTGATCGGGACCGACGCTGACGGCACCTCCGATGGACGCGGCGCCCTCGGCCATCAACGCTGAGACCCCTCCGTGCAAGATGCCGTAGCCCTGGAGAACCTTTGGTCCCACCTCAAGGCGCAGGACAACTTTCTCGGGCGTCAAGAGCACGGTCTCAATGCCGAGTTCGTCGTGGACGGTGCCATGTTGTGGCAAGTTTCGTGAAAGGTCATCGCTCATGGTGTCAGTTTAGAGAGCCGGTAACCTTCGACCATGACTCGACGCGTTGACCTCAGGAGTGACACCGTCACCCAGCCGACCCAAGCGATGCGTGACGCCATCGCCGCCGCGGTGGTGGGCGACGATGGCTACGGCGAAGATCCAACCATTGGCGAGCTCGAAGAGAAGTTCGCCACGTACGTCGGCAAGGAGGCGTCGGTCTTCGTGCCCTCGGGTGTCATGGCCAATCAACTCGCCCTGCGCGTACTGTCGAGTCCCGGTGACGTCGTCATTGCCGGGCGGAGTCAACACCTCGTCAGCTTTGAGATGGGTGCCGCGTCGAGGAACTCCTCGATTCAGTTCGCCACGATTGACGACACGAAGGGCACGCTCGAACTTAGTGACGTGCTGGACGTCATCAACGCCGAAGGCGACCACCAACCGCACGTCGCGGTCGTGTCGGTGGAGAATACGCACATGTTCGCCGGGGGCGTCCCCTGGGACGTCGAAGACCTTCGCCGACTCTCGCTCGCGATTGGTGAGCGCTCCTTGCACCTCGACGGGGCACGACTCTTTAACGCGGTCGTCGCGACGGGCACGAGTGCGGCGCAGTACGCAGAGAGTGCCACGACGGTGATGGCCTGTCTTTCAAAGGGTCTGTGCGCGCCCGTAGGATCGCTACTCGCGGGTCCGGCTTCCTTGATGGAGCGGGCGCGTCTTGAGCGAAAGCGCCTCGGCGGGGCCATGCGTCAAGCGGGCTTTTTGGCCGCGGCCGGTCTCGTAGCTTTAGAGACCATGGTCGACCGTCTAAAGGACGACCACGCGCGCGCACGCCACCTCGCCGAACTCTTCGCGGCCGCGTTTCCCGAATCGAACTACGACCCCGCGACGTGTCAGACCAACATCGTTTCCTTCAACCATCCCCAAGCCCGACAGATCGTGGGAGAGCTTTCGCAACTCGGTGTGGAAGGTGGCACCGTCGCGCCACGTCGCGCGCGCTTCGTGACCCACGTAGGGGTGAGCGATGACGACGTGGACTTTGTCGCGAGCGTGCTCGCAAGTTTCGTCCCGGCCAAGGCCTAAAACAGAGAGAACTTCGTTGTCACGCGGAGCTTGAGACTCGTTCACTCGTTTCCGTGAAAGGTTCGCGAGTGAGGCGGTAGCCTAGGAAGGTTGTAAAGGCTTCTCATGACCGAAATTCTCCACCTCTCAACCTTCCTGCACCGTCCGATCTTCGACTCTGACGGCGACAGAATCGGACGCGTCCAAGACTTGGTCGCGCGTCACGGCGACGACGCGCACCCCCCGGTCGTGGGCGCCGTCATTCGTATCGAGGGCCGTAATCTCTTCGTGCCTATTCGCAAGATCGGTGGGCTCGCTCAAGGTCGGATGACCTTTGAGGGAAAGCGCGTTGACCTTCGACGATTTGAGCGCCGTCCTGGGGAGCTGTTGCTTGCCGAAGACCTTCTCGCTCGACACCTGATCAACCTGGTTCGCGGACGCATCATCATTGCCAACGAGATTGAAATCGCGGAGATCGATGGTCGCTGGGAGGTCGTGGGCGTTGACCCCGGTCGTCGGCCCTTTCTTCGTCGCGTCCTTGGTCGCACGATCGGTTCTCACGTGCAGGCCGATTCCATTGTTGACTTCGCCTCGATCGAGCCCTTCGTCTCTCACGTTCCCTCGGCCCGTCTGCGCATTCCGTATCGCAAACTCGCGAAACTACACCCGGCCCAAATTGCCGACCTCGTCGAACAATCCAGTCATGAAGAGGGCGAAGAGATCATCAATGCGGTGGGACTGGACCGTGAGCTTGAGGCCGACGTCTTTGAAGAGCTTGACACGACGCACCAACTGGAGTTTCTCGAATCGCGCAGTGACGTCGAAGCAGCGCGGTTGCTCGCGCGCATGGAACCCGACAACGCCGCGGACCTCATCTCCGAGATCGACCAAGAGCGACGTCTCCCAATTCTCGAAATTCTGCCTCACGAACAACAGACGAAGATTCGCCAACTTCTCTCGTACAACGCCGACACGGCCGGGGGACTGATGAACCCCGACTACGTTTCGGTGGCCGCGAACGCTACAGTGGCCGACGCGCTCGAAGCCATTCGAACGTCGAGCGTGCCCGCGGAGTCACTCCAGGCCGTCTTCGTGATCGACGACAGTGGCCAACCCATTGGCGCGGCGTCCATCGCGCCGCTCGTGCGAGCTCGCGCGACTGAGTTGGCCTTAAGCGTCGCTCGGACCCAGCTCGCCCACGTACATCCCCATTGGGATGTACTTCGTGTTTCAAAGAAGATGAGTGACTTCAACCTCACCGTACTGCCCGTGCTCGATGACGAGCACGCCAAGATGATCGGGGTCGTAACAGTCGATGACCTACTCGAGATGCTCCTGCCCCAGGGTTGGCGCGCCGAGTTCGGCATGAGCGCGGTGGAGGAATAATGCCGCGCACCGATTTGGGTCACGTTCTAAGGGGGCTTCTCTGAAACCCCCTAGTACCAGCCGCGAGGCTTTCTACGTACCGACACAACTTCGAACGACTTTAAAGAGGAGCGCTTAGCCCCCCTCGTCGCGCCGTGGTTGTTTCGTTGAACGACCACGACACGACGAAAGGAGGTGGAGCGTGCAACGCGAACAGTCGACAGAACACCAGATCGCTGGTGCCTTTGGCACCATCAGCGTCCATGACGAAGGCAACCGACGCGGGATTCGTGCGCGCTTCTTCACGCTCATCGCCATTATTGGACCAGGACTCATCGTCATGGTGGGCGACAACGACGCCGGTGGCGTGTCGACCTACGCCCAAGCCGGTCAGAACTTCGGGTACTCCCTACTTTGGACGTTGCCTCTCTTAATTCCAGTGCTCGTGGTCATCCAAGAGATGGTGGCGCGACTCGGTGCGGTGACGGGCGTTGGACACGGGCGTCTCATTCGCGAACGTTTTGGCCGCTACTGGGGCAATCTCTCCATCTTCTCGATTCTTTTTTTGAATTTTCTCATCATCGTGACCGAGTTCATCGGTATCTCGCTGTCGATGGAGTACTTCGGCGTGAGTCCCTATTTTTCGGTGCCGGTGGCCGTCACGTTGCTCTTCGCCGTGACGGCCTCGGGGTCGTTTCAACGTTGGGAGCGATTCATGATGCTCTTCATCGCGGTCAACTTCGTCATAATCCCGCTGGTCATCGCGGCCCACCCTTCCTTCACGACGATGGTTCACTCGGCGGTGGTGCCCAACATTCGAGGCGGCGCTTCGTCGGCGTCCGTGCTGCTCATCATTTCGATCATTGGCACGACCGTGGCTCCCTGGCAGCTGTTTTTTCAAGAGTCCAACATCGTCGACAAGCGCATCACGCCGCGGTGGTTGAACTACGAACGAGCCGACACGATTATCGGCTCGTTCATTGTCGTCGTTGTGGCTTCGATAATTGTCGCGGTCTGCGCCGTCGGGCTTTCGACCCACGGTGGGACGACGTCCTACACCAACGCGCTGGGCGTGGCGAGAGGCCTCGGCCGTCACCTCGGCCACGACGCGGGCACGCTCTTCGCCATACTTTTGCTGAACGCGTCAGTCATTGGTGCGGCCGTCGTCACGCTCGCGAGCTCCTACGCGTTGGGCGATCTTTCCTCTACCCACAAGGGTCTCAACGCTCGACTATCTGAAGCGAAGGGCTTTTACGGAGGATTCGCGGGACTCTTAATCCTGGCCGGCGCGGTCGCGGTCATACCCGGCGCGCCCTTGGGCGTCATCACCCTCGCCGTGCAGGCCCTCTGTGGATTGATGCTGCCGAGCACGACCATCATTGTGTTGTTACTCGCGAACGACCGCGCGCTCATGGGGCCGTGGAAAAATGGACCGCTCTTGAATACCGTGGCCGTCATCATCGTGACCGCCCTCGTGGTGTTGTCGCTGACATTGATGATCTCGACGCTCTTCACCTCAGTGCCCGTACTGACATTGCTCACCGTCTTGTCACTACTGGGAGCGCTGGGTCTCGCGGTAGGTCTGCCGATTGGACTCAAGAGAATGGAGCCGCCGGTGTACTACGACATCGACAAGCGAGACTGGCGGACACCGCGACTGACGCTGCTCACGCCCATGCCCAGTTCTCGGGCCCGGCGACTTCTCATGCAAGCGCAGAGCGCCTACCTGCTCGTGGCTGGGGTTCTGCTCATTGTGCGAATCATTCAACTCGCCACCTCCTAACCTCTCGTGATGACTTCTCTGTCGACTCTGGTGTGTGTGCACGCGCACCCCGACGACGAAGCGTTTTTTGGCGCGGGTGCCGTGGCGCGCTACGCGGCGCTGGGCCATCGCGTCGTGCTCGTTACCTGCACTAACGGACAGTTAGGCATCGACCCCGCCGGTCGGGAAGGTAACGACCGCCTTCACGACGATCTCGCGACGAAGAGTGTGCGCGCGGGAGAACTACAGCGCGCGGCGACGCTGCTCGGCTACACGAGGCTGATTTCGCTCGGCTACGACGACTCGGGCATGCAGGGTTGGCCCCAGAACGACAGCGCCCGCGCCTTCGTGAACGCCGACGTCGACGCGGCCGCGCGCACGTTAGCGGCCACCTTTGACGAGGAGGGAGCGAAGGTCGTCGTCACCTACGACGAGAACGGTTTTTACGGACACCCCGACCACATCAGGGCGAACGTGCTCACGCGTCGCGCGTTGGAACTCTCGACGAGCGTGGAACGTCTTTACTACCCGGTTGTGCCCACGGGCGTCATCACCAAATTTGTCGAGGGCGCGAAGCAGCTCGGACTTTCGATGCCGGCCTGGGTGTTAGAAGCCGGGACGAACGTGTCCGACGATGTCGTGGCCTCGACGTTGGACGTCACTGAGTACGCACTCTTGAAACAGCGTGCCATGGCGACCCACGCCTCCCAGGTCGACAACGACGGTCTGGTTGGGATGAAACAGGAGCTCTTTACACTGCTTTTTGGAACTGAGTACTACCAGCGCGCATGGAGCCGCCACGCGACTACTGGTGACGCGAACGATCTCTTTGGAGGGATGGAATGGGACTGACGTTTCTCGCGGTGCACGCGCACCCCGACGACGAGGCGAGCTCGACTGGTGGGACTTTTCGGGTACTCGCCGACCAGGGTGTGCGCACGGTGCTCGTGACGTGTACCAACGGCGAGTGTGGTGACGCGTTAGACGGCGCCAAGCCCGACGCCGATCACCACGACGGCGACGAAGTGGCGAAGGTTCGTGCCGTGGAACTCGATAACGCCGTCAAGGTCCTCGGTATCGAGCGCCTGGTGCGCCTCGGTTACCGCGACTCGGGGATGAAGGGTTGGCCCCAGAACGACGATCCCGAGTCTTTTTGGGCGACGCCCGTCGAGGACGCCGCGAAGGTTCTGGCCGCGATTCTCTTGGAAGAGCGTCCCCAGGTCATCATGACCTATAACGCGTACGGCTTCTACGGACACCCCGACCACATCCAGGCTCACCGCGTCACGCTCGCCGCCCTGGAACTGCTCGACTACGAACCCACCTTGTACTTCAACGCCATACCGAACTCGGTGATGGCGATCATGCGCTCTCGCTGGGAACAAGAGGAACGTGAACACGCCGAGGCCGACGCCGCGAAAGGCCTCGTGCGGGTACCCGAGCCCGAAGACGACGAGCGCGTCGAGATGGGGACACCCGACGAACTCATCGACGTGGCCGTTAACGTCAGTGGCGTTACCGACGCGAAGTACGACGCGTTGGCTGCGCACCACTCACAGATCGGCGAATCATTCTGGATGAAGATGACGCGCGATGAGTTTAAGATGGCGATGGGCACCGAATGGTTCATACGGGTGACCAACCCGATGGACGTCTCGGGTGTCGCTGACGACCTTTTCGTTGGTTACCGTTAGTTAGTAACGGTACGTGTCGGGCTTATAGGGACCCTCGACGGCCACGCCGATGTAGTCGGCCTGTTGCTTGGTGAGCGTCGTGAGTTTCACGCCCAACGCGTCGAGGTGCAGTCGCGCGACCTTTTCGTCGAGGTGTTTGGGTAAGACGTAGACCTTTTTGTCGTACTGCGCGCGATTGACGAAGAGTTCGATCTGGGCCATGGTCTGGTCGGTGAAGGAGTTGCTCATCACGAAACTCGGGTGGCCAGTCGCGTTGCCGAGGTTCAAGAGTCGACCCTCGGAGAGCACGATGATGGCGCGACCACTGGGGAGCGTCCACTTGTCGACTTGCGGCTTAATCGTTTCGCGCTTGACGCCAGGCAAGTTGGTCAGTCCCGCGATGTCGATCTCGTTGTCGAAGTGGCCAATGTTGCCAAGTACGGCGAGGTTCTTCATCAACTTCATCTGCGCGACCGTCACGATGTCACGGTTGCCGGTCGCGGTAATAACGAAGTCGGCAATGGGCAGAGCCTCTTCGAGGGTGGTGACTTGAAAGCCGTCCATCGCGGCCTGCAGTGCACAGATTGGGTCGATCTCAGTGACAATGACGCGTGCACCCTGACCGCGAAACGACTCGGCCGAGCCTTTGCCGACGTCGCCGTAGCCACAGACCACGGCGACCTTGCCGCCAATGAGGATGTCCGTCGCACGATTAATACCGTCGATGAGAGAGTGGCGAACGCCGTACTTGTTGTCGAACTTGGACTTCGTGACGGCGTCGTTGACGTTGATCGCGGCGAAGAGCAACGATCCGTCGCGCTCCATCTCATAGAGCCGGTGCACGCCCGTCGTCGTCTCCTCCGAGACGCCGAGGATCCCCTGGGCCATCGGTTCAAAAATCTTCTCGCCGCTGGCGATGATCTTGTTCAGAAGTTGCAAGATGACGACGTACTCTTCGGAGTCGGCCGACTCAGGGGCGGGCACGATGCCCGCGCGCTCGAACTCGAGGCCCTTGTGCACGAGCAACGTCGCGTCACCACCGTCGTCCAAGATCATCGTCGGTCCATCAAAGCCGGGCCAACGAAGCAGTTGCTCGGTGCACCACCAGTACTCTTCGAGCGACTCGCCCTTCCAGGCGAAGACGGGCACTCCCGCGGGCTGGTCGACCGTGCCGTGTGGACCTACGACGATCGCCGCCGCGGCGTGGTCTTGGGTAGAAAAGATATTGCAACTCACCCAGCGAACGTCCGCGCCCAGCGCGACGAGCGTCTCGATCAAGACGGCCGTCTGAATGGTCATGTGAAGTGAGCCCGCGATGCGCGAACCTTTCAGAGGCTTCGTTTCACCGAACTCCGCGCGCATGGCCATGAGGCCCGGCATCTCGTGTTCGGCCAAGATAATCTCCGCCCGGCCGAAATCGGCGAGTGAGAGGTCGGCAACTTTGTAGTTGAAGGTGTCAGAGGTCATGGTGCTCCTAGGAGTTTGTAGTTTCCAGGCGCCGACCTCTGTCGTAGTCGCCTGCGTTAATTGTAACGCTCAGACGCCCACTCGGAACTCAACCACGTCGCCGTCACGCATGACGTACTCCTTGCCTTCGACGCGCGCCTTGCCGGCGGCCTTCACCGCGGCCATGGAACCAGCCGCGATCAGGTCGTTGAAGGAGACGACCTCGGCCTTAATGAAGTGCTTTTGAAAGTCGGTGTGGATCTCGCCCGCGGCCTCGGGCGCGGTCTCGCCCTTGCGAATAGTCCACGCGCGCGCCTCTTTAGGGCCGGCCGTGAGAAAGGTCTGGAGGCCCAGCGTGGTAAAGCCCACGCGCGAAAGCTGCGCGAGGCCCGACTCTTCTTGGCCGTAGGACTGCAAGAGCTCGAGCGCCTCGGCGTCGTCGAGATCGGCGAGTTCGGCCTCGACTTTGGCGCAGAGTACGACACTCGGCGAGGGCAGGACTGATGCTTGAAGTTCTTGGCACCGCGCTTCATTGGCGAGCGTCGCTTCGTCAACGTTAAAGACGTAGATGAAGGGCTTATCGGTCAAGAGGTGCAGTTCGTAGAGCGCGTCTCGGTCGAGTTCCTTGCCGACCTGAGAGATCATTCGCCCGTCGTCGAGAACCGCTTGGGCCTTTTTGACCTCGGCGAGTTTCGCCGCCGCGTCGCCCCCGCGCTTGGCGTCACGCTCCAGTCGAGCGGCCGCGCGTTCAACGGTCTGTAAGTCGGCGAGGATCAGTTCGGTCTCAATGGTCGCGACGTCACTGGCGGGATCGATGCGACCGTCGATGTGAATGACGTCGTCGTCCTCGAAGACGCGCACGACTTCACAGATCGCGTCACCCTCTCGAATTGCGGCCAAGAATTGATTGCCGAGACCCTCACCGGTCGAGGCGCCGCGCACGATGCCCGCGATGTCCACGAAGGTCACCGTCGCGCCGATGATCTTCTCCGAGTGGAACATCGAGGCGAGGACGTTGAGTCGCTCGTCGGGTACCGCGACGATGCCGACGTTCGGCTCGATGGTCGCGAAAGGGTAGTTGGCCGCGAGCACGTGGTTCTTCGTGAGTGCGTTGAAGAGCGTTGATTTTCCGACGTTCGGCAGACCGACGATGCCGATGGAGAGGCTCATAGAGGAAACCAGGCTACTGCAAGGAGACCGGGGAACTTCTGTGCGCGGTTCATGTCGCTTCGCACCAATCATGGCAGCGCGACATTTGAAGAGTTGTTCTACGATCGTGGACGTGAATGAGCTCGAAGTTGTCGAAGGTTTCATTCCATTTGGTGAGTACGAGACGTGGTACCGCGTCACCGGAGACATCGACGCAGCGATGACACCCCTGATGGTGGTCCACGGTGGACCGGGATGTTCGCACGACTACCTGCTCTCACTCGCCGAGATCGCCCGCTCGGGGCGAGCGGTCGTGCACTACGACCAAGTTGGTGGTGGCCGCTCGACCCTGATGCCCGAGAAGGGACCAGAGTTCTGGACGGTCGACCTCTTTCTCGCTGAACTCGACAATCTCCTGGCGTTCCTTGGGATTGAAGAGCGTTATCACTTGCTGGGCGTGTCGTGGGGCGGCATGTTGGGCGCCGAACACGCCATTCGCCGTCCTCGAGGACTTCGCGCGCTCGTGCTCAGCAACTCGCCAGCCTCGATGGTGTTGTGGGCGAGCGAGGCGAAAATCCTGCGCTCAATGATGCCCCCTGAGATTGAAGCGACCCTCGAGCGACACGAGGAAGACGGCACGACGACGGCACCTGAGTATGTGGCCGCGACGCAGGCCTACTACGACCTACACGTGTGTCGGGTCGTTCCTAATCCACCAGAGTTGCTGCGCACGATGGAGTTTCTAGCGAAGGACTCGACCGTCTACAACATGATGAATGGCCCCAACGAGTTCTTCTGCATCGGGACGTTACGCAATTGGAGTGTGGTCGATCGGGTCGCGGCCATCAATGCGCCGACGCTTCTGCTCTCGGGTCGTCACGACCAAGCGACGCCCGCAACGGTGCAACCGTTCTTTGACAGCATCGCCGACGTGCACTGGGAGATCTTCGAGGACTCGAGTCACATGCCCTTCGTTGAAGAACCAGAGAGGTACCGAAGCGTGGTGGAATCTTTTCTCGCTCAACACGACGAGTCGTGAGTAAGAAACACTCCGAGAGAGGTACGGGCGACTCCGCTCTCCGCGACTGCTTTGGCGTCATCGATTCATCGCGATGTAGGTTTCGAGAATCGTGAATCATGATTTCAAGACTCGCATCCTTGTGGTGGACGACGAGCAGGCAATCGTCGACACGGTAGCGACCGCGCTGGAGTACGAAGGTTTCGTCGTCGACACCGCCCTCAGCGGCGCCGCGGCGCTCGCGTCGATGAAGGTCCGCCCGCCCGATCTCGGCGTCTTGGACGTGATGCTGCCCGACGTGAATGGAGTCGACCTCACCAAGAGACTTCGTGAGGAGGGGATCATGGTGCCAATACTCTTTCTCTCCGCTCGTGACACGATGGAGGACAAGGTCGCGGGTCCGGGCGCAGGGGGAGACGACTACGTCTCAAAACCCTTCGCGTTAGTAGAGATCGTGGCTCGGGTCAACGCCATTTTGCGGCGCGTCGTGCTCGAGGCGGACGCGAATGTTCACCGATTCGAAAATCTTGAGATGAATGACACGGCGCACGAGATCAGGCGCGGCGGTGTGATTGTTGAACTTACGGCGACGGAGTACAGCATTTTGCGCTACTTCATGCTCAACCCTCGCCGAGTTCTCTCCAAGCCGCAGATACTCAACTACGTGTGGCACTACGACTTCGGCGGGGACTCCAATATCGTCGAGACTCACATAAGCACGTTGCGCAAGAAACTCGACGCTCACGGTCCACCACTAATTCACACGAAGCGTTTGGTGGGCTATATCCTCAGCGAACCAACGAGCGCTTAATAATGTCACTTCGCGCACGACTACTGGCCGCGGTCGGGACCATCGCGATTCTCGCGCTCGGGATATCGAGTGTCGCCACGTACTCCCTTTTGCAGTCGTATCTCAATGGGCGATCAGACCAGTCTCTTCACTTCGCCGCGAGGGCGATCAGACCAGTCTCTCCACTTCGCCACGCAGGCGATCACCCACGACCTCGACACTGGCCAACAACTGTCGGCTTGTGGTCGGCGCCCAAATTCCACGCAGCCGCCAACCGTGAACGGGAAGCCGCTTCCCGGGTTCCCTGGAGGACGTCCCGATCTCGGTTCCGTAGTCAGCGTCTCTTACGAGGTCAGGCCCATGACGAGAGATGATGCTCATTCGACCAAGCTGAGCCAGAACTCCTCTGCGGTATCGAGTTCGCGCTGCACGCTGGCTAACTCGGTCCCGAGTCGCGTCTGTTCCATGTGATCAGCTGAGGCCAAAAGCTTCTTCGTGAGTGAGTTCTTTCGTCGATCGAGACGCGACATCTCCTTCTCGGCGTCGCGAATCTGACGACCCCGTGGAGCGTCCACTGTGGTCGTTGAGATCGCAGAGTCTTCCTTGTTGTCGGACCCCGGCGTGTCGGTCACGAGACCGGACGCTCGAGCAATCCAGGCGTCAATTCCGCCAGGCACGTCAGCAATCGTCCCGTCGTCGTGAACTTCCACTAAGCGATCGGTCGTACGACTGAGAAACGTTCGATCGTGCGACACCACTACCAACGTCCCGGGCCACTGGCTTAGGAAGTCTTCGACGAGGCGAATGGTCTCGAGATCTAAGTCGTTCGTGGGTTCGTCAAGGAACAGAACGTTCGGACGCGTTGACAGGGCCAAGAGCAGCTGCAGGCGACGTCGTTCACCACCCGAGAGGTCCTTCGCCTTCGTCGAAGGGAGGGCTCCGGTGAACCAAAACCGTTTCATGAGGGCAACGTCACTAGGAGACCCGGGCACACCTCGGGGGCCGGCGACGAGCTCTCGGATGGTCTTTTCCAAATCCAGGTTGCCGACATTTTGCTCGAGGTACGAAGTCACGACCGTCGGTCCGCGCTTCACCGTCCCCTTAGTGGGCTCGATATGTTGAGCGAGGAGATTTACCAGCGTGGTCTTTCCAGAACCGTTGGGCCCGACAATGCCCAATCGATCCCCAGGACCCAATTCGAGGTTGACGTCATGCACAATGCGACGCCCGTCGTTGTAAGAGAAGGCGACGTTGTGCGCCTTGATGACGGTGTTGCCGAGTCGAGGCATGTGGGCGGCGAATTCGAGGGTATCCTCGCGCGCCGCCGCTTCGGGACGACGTGCCAAGAGACGCTTCGCCGCGTCAATGCGAGCCTGCGGTTTGGTGGAACGGGCTTTGACACCTCGGCGCAGCCACGCCAGCTCGGTACGAGCAAGATTTTGGCGTACTTGCTCGGCCGAGGCTGCCTGAGCCTCTCTCTCCGCTTGTGCCTCCAGCAGTCGCGAGTAGCCACCGGCGTGGACGAAGGTTTTGGCGCGATCTATTTCCACCATGCGGTTGGTCACTTGATCAAGTAAGAAGCGGTCGTGGCTAACCAAAATGACGGCACCGCGGAAACTGATGATCTGCTGCTCGAGCCACTCGATGGCGTTTAAGTCCAAGTGGTTGGTCGGTTCGTCGAGAATAAGTACGTCGTTGGGTTCAGCGAAGACGCGAGCGAGCGCCACGCGCTTCAGTTGCCCGCCGGAGAGGTTGGTCGTTTCAGTATCGACCGCGGCGAGCATTCCTAATCGGTCGAGCGCCGCGTCAACTTGCCAACCAGAGCCCAGGGCGTTACGGACAGTTCCATCGGGCAACGTGGGGATCTGTTCTAAGAAGCCCACTCGCGCGTCTCGTCCCCGTCGAATGTCGCCCGAATCTGGCAGAAGGGTACCCGCAATGATCTTGAGCAGTGTAGTTTTACCGACACCGTTGATACCCACGACGCCAATGCATTCACCCGACGAGATCGTCAGATCGAAGTTCTCTAAAAGAGTGCGGTCAGTGCCTTCGAGGGTGACCTTTTGCAGGTCGATGAGGATTGTCATTCGACTTACACGTTAATGATGAAGGGCCTCAGCTCCGGACGTGTGTTCTCGGCGCGTCGCATGCGAGATTTCGTTAGGGCTCTGGGGAACGTTCGGGGACGGAACGACGACGAGGTGACTTCGGTCGTCGCGCAATCCGAAGGAACGCCAGTGTCAAGACGATGAGCACGACGGCCAGCAGCCCCGGCGCAAGGTAGGCGCCGGGCGACGAGACTGACGTCCTGACCGCGGACGCTAACAACACTGAGCTGAGCTTCGATGGGTCGGCCATGGCGTGCACGGTGGTGCCGGGTGCGGAGAAAGTGGTCATCGAACCTATGACTTCGTGGTACGTGGTGGCGTCAACGGTGTAGTCGCCGCGACAGGTGTACCCGGCGGCGTTACTTCCGCTCCCGCCAATGTTCCCGACGCAGTCGACCGCGGTCACGGTGACGGCGATGCCGTGGGTCTTCATGCGTTCGATGCGCGCGTTGTCGTTCGTAGCGGATATAAAACTCACGACGAGGACCGCGGCAAAGACCATCAATCCAATCGCCCCCAAGAACAGCCAAAAGCCGCGCCCAACACTGACTGCTTCCGCGCCGCGTAGCGATTTGACAGAACCGTCGAGCGACGGGCGTTCAGCGCTCGCGCCGTCGAGAGTGAGGTTCCCGCGCGCTACCGCTTCGTCGTGTTCCCCTTCAGTCATGAGCCTTCTCGTTTTGTGCTGAGTGATGGATCGCTCAAGTGACCAACCAAGCGTTGCGTTGGCCCCCTTACCGCGCCTGAACATTTTCTCATGAACTCACACCGTTGGGTGCAATCGTCCATTTTGCGGACAGCGCAAAACGAAATACCTGTGTAGGATGCGCTCATCTCTAACCTAGGTGTTGCAATGAAACCGTATCTATTCAAAGGCGGTTTCATCGCCGTGGTAACTCTCGGCCTGATCGCTTGGGGACTACCTTCGACGCTGGCACGTGCAGATTCTTCCCAAGGAACATGGACACAGTTGCAAGGTGTTCCTAATTTTCAACCGGACGCGATGACGTTGTTGACCAATGGCTCAATACTTTTTTCTGACCAATCAGGTCCAAAGGCGACTGACACTGGAAAGTGGTATCTGCTTACACCTAACGCCCTGGGCAGCTACGTCAATGGCTCCTGGCAAATGGCGGCGGCGATGCCGAGTGGCTACGCGCCAATGAACGCCGGCACCGGAATATTGCCCGATGGAAAATTCATTATCGTGGGCGGCGACAACAACGGCACGGCCGCCAGCTGGACTAACCAAGGTGCGATATACGACCCCGTCGCTAACACGTGGACCACGGTTAATCCCCCAAATGGTGGCGCAGGCGAATTTCAACATATTGGTGATGCCCCATCAGTGGTGCTCGCAAATGGAACATTCTTGTTTGGACCATCGGGGGGATGTTCTCAGTGCCCCGAGCTGTCTGGCCAGGTAAGCACGTGGCTTCAACAACAGGTTGCGACACTCAATGAATCGACACTCTCGTGGAACGTAATTAATCTAAACGGTCGTGTTGGAAGTAACCCTGAATCTGGATTCACGTTATTGCCCAACGGGAATGTTCTGACAATTCCTACCTATCTGCCAAGCCTCGGGATTTCAGAGATTTTTGGCCCTACGACGGGTGCGTGGACACATCAGCAGATGCCACTGTCCCTGCTACTACCGGTGAGCGCAGACTTAAATAACACCGGGGAAATCGGTCCAATGGTGCTGCTACCCAATGGCAACGTGTTTGCTGAAGGAGACAACGGCAACACCGCTCTCTTCGACACCACTACACAGACCTGGTCCGCCGGTCCATCGATGCCACAAATCAATGGAGTTACCTACACCGCTGCTGATGCTCCTGCTGCCGTTCTGCAAAATGGTGACGTACTAATGGACTTGAGCCCTTTTGAATCCAGCGGAAAGCAAGATGCGCCTGCTCACTTCTTTCTTTTCAACGGAACATCAATTACTCAAATCGCCGATCCCTCGAGTAGCGCTAATGCCGCTAACTGTGCGTCATACTGTGGATTCTTCCTCGACCTTCCTAACGGTCAGGTGCTCTTTGATAATCGAAGCGGACCCAACAGTATTTTTGTGTATACCCCGAGCGGTTCCGCGGACGCGTCGTGGCTGCCCTCGATCACGTCAGCACCCACCAACGTTCAGCAGGGTGCCGCGTTCAACATCACGGGTACGCAGTTGTCGGGCGTAACGACCGGTGCGGCGTACGGTGACGACTGGAATTCAGCTACCAACTATCCAATTGCGGAACTAACGAGCGCCAGCTCCAATAACGTGTACGACGCGATGACTACCGCCATCGGTTCCTATTCGGTGGCACCGGGGACGAGTTCAACCTCACAGTTCGATATCCCTCAGTCAGTTCCTAGCGGTGTCTATCAATTGAGCGTTGTGGCGAGTGGTTTCGCTTCGTCACCAGTCACCATCACCGTTGGAAACGTCGCACCAACGACAACCATTCCACCTACGACGACGACCATTCCACGTACGAAAAAAAAGGTGAAAGCACTAAAAGCTAAAACCATTAGTTGCCACAAGGGCAAACTCACGAAGAAGGTGAGGGCACTGAGGCCAGTCTGTCCGAAAGGTTACGTTAGAAAAATCTAGTTTCAGTCCTGTTGGTATGGCGGTCTCAGGCGGTGAGCGCAATGGACTCGGCGAGCAAGAGCGCCGCGGCGTGGGATTCAAGACGCAAGGATTCTTGCGACGTCTTCGAGTCGCTCAGGAACAACGCGCCACCACATCCAACGGCCTCGCTTCTCACCAACGATGAGACCCGCTTCGGCAAGAATTCTCGTGTGGTGCGAGATGGTCGGTTGGCTTTTCCCCAAAGGCTCTTCGAGCGAGCAACTACAGACTTCGTCTTGAGAAGCGACGAGCGACAGCATCCGAAGCCGGACGGGATCGCTGAGGGCGCCAAAGATCTGGGCCATATCGCCGGCCTCAACTTCGGACATTGCACCACCCACCAACGGGCCGCAGCAGCTAACGACGTTCTCGTCGACGGCAATGGACTTGGGATGCGACATTTGTTCCACGCTACTATTGACAAGCATCGATGTAACGGTTACCCTTCTCATTGACAAATGTCAATGAGAAGGAGACCAAGTGTCCAGACTGCAACTCGCCCTCAATGTGTCGAATCTCGAAGAGTCCATTGAGTTCTACTCCAAGTTCTTCAAAACTGAACCCGCGAAGGTTCGTCCCGGCTACGCGAACTTCGCCATTACCGAGCCACCGCTCAAGTTGGTGCTCTTTGAGAATCGCGAAGTTCCCGGCACGATCAATCACCTCGGCGTCGAGGTCTTTTCGACGAACGAAGTGGTGGACGCCACTCGCTACCTCGCTGGCGAGGGCTTTGCTACCGACATCGAGGATGGGACAGTCTGTTGTCACGCGCTCCAGGACAAGGTATGGGTGGACGGTCCTGATGGTTCGCGCTGGGAGGTCTACACCGTTCTGGCCGATGCCAGCGAACCCGCTTCCTTAGTCGGCGACGAGACGCGCGGATCGTCCGGGTCCTTGACGACGAACCCGACGCGGAGCGCCCCGTGCTGCTGAGCGCACGCCCAAGGCGAGTTCGGGCACGATCGTGAGCGACGCCCTGGTGGAGCAGTTGCAGGACCGGGAACTGAGTGCGCCGGTCATCAAACGTCTGTCATTCCTTGATCGGTTCCTTCCGGCATGGATCATTCTGGCGATGGCCGTAGGGATCGGGCTTGGTCGGGCATTTCCGAGCCTGAACACGCACCTCAACGCGGTGCAGGTGACGTCGGGTACGTCGTTGCCAATATTCATCGGACTGCTCGTCATGATGTATCCGGTACTGGCCAAGGTTCGCTACGACCGATTAGGCACGGTGACGCGCGACCGAAAGCTCTTGGTCTCGTCCCTTATCCTCAACTGGTTGATCGGCCCGGCGGTCATGTTCACCTTGGCGTGGTTGTTGTTGCCCGACCTGCCGGCCTACCGGACGGGTCTCATAATCGTGGGCCTCGCGCGTTGCATTGCCATGGTGCTGATTTGGAATGATCTGTCGGGTGGTAACCGCGAGGCGGCGGCCGTTCTCGTGGCGATCAACTCGTTGTTTCAAATTGTCGCTTTCGCCTTGCTCGGCTACTTCTATTTGAAGGTGCTTCCACAGTGGCTCGGCCTCAGCACGGTGGGCCTGCATCTCTCCATTGGCCGAATCGCCGAAACCGTGGCTATTTTCCTGGGAATACCTCTCGTGGCGGGCTATCTCACGCGCACACTCGGTGAACGTCGGCGCGGTCGAGAGTGGTACGAAACCAAGCTGTTACCGCGACTTGGCCCTTTCGCGCTCTACGGCTTGCTCTTCACCATCGTGATCCTCTTCGCTCTCCAGGGTCACACCATCACCGCTCGCCCGGACGACGTGGCGCGTATTGCCCTGCCGTTGCTGTGCTACTTCGCGATCATGTGGTTCGGGTCATTCGCACTCGGGAGGGCACTTGGCCTTCCCTACGACCGGACCGCGACCCTGGCCTTTACGGCTGCGGGCAATAACTTCGAACTAGCAATTGCCGTGGCCATTGGCGTCTTTGGCGTTACGAGTGGCGAGGCGTTGGCCGGCGTGGTCGGACCGCTCATTGAGGTGCCAGTACTCGTTGGGCTGGTCTACGTATCGCTGTGGGCGAAGCGTCGATTTTACGCTTCGGATACCGCGCTTGAGAGGGCCTCATGAACAACCGTCCCGAAATTCTCTTTCTCTGCGTGCACAACGCGGGGAGATCGCAGATGGCCGCCGCGTTCGCCCGCGAGATTGGCGGCGATCGCGTCGTAATTCACTCGGCCGGATCCGCTCCGGGAGAGACGTTGAATCCAGCCGTAGTGGCCGTGATGCTGGAGAAGGGTATCGACATATCCAGTGAGACACCGCGTAAGTTGAGCGACGAAGTGGGCCGAAGCGCCGACGTTGTCGTCACGATGGGCTGCGGCGACGCTTGTCCCGTGTACCAGGGCAAGCGGTACCTCGACTGGGAGTTGAGTGACCCGGCTGGCAAAGCAATCGACGACGTGCGTCCAATTCGTGACGACATTGAAAAACGCGTTCGAAGCCTGATCGCCGATCTCTTGAACGCCGAATCCTCGTCAGGTGAAAGACCAACGTCGACCCGCGGGGACAGCGCGAACTGACACCGCAGATTTTCGGGCGAGTCACTGAGCCTGCCGATGTTATGCCGACGCTCGGCACGTTGGGGCCTCTGGCTGGATTAACGGTTTCCTCTAACGCATCTGGCGCAGACTAAACGAACGACCAAGCGCGGCACTTGGCAATTTGACACCATTGGAGAAGTTCTCAGAGATCGCTGCATCCACCGGTTGATATCGCCTGACCATAAGCGGGATTATCTGTGTCGAAGTATGTGTAGAAGGACTCCGCACCTGAGACCTCGACGGCGTCGTCAATCAGATGAGGAGAGGAATTGGTCAAACGCTTCACGAGGAGAGAGTGAGCGCTCGAGTCTACGATGGGCATGACAGTTCGATCGACCAAGTGAATTCGATGCCACCACGTGGGAGTAAAGCAGCACCAAGCGGAGACGGGGCGCCATCCCCCGAACTGCGAGCGATGCTTATGAACGGCCTATCTCTCGCACCAGCGGGAGCGAACGTGGTGATGCAACTCTCACGACTTCCTATAGGTCACGGCGTCGCGGAAAGTCGCGTCGAGAGTGGCGCGTTAACGAAGCATCCGATCAAGCGCACCCGCACGACACTTGGTTATATCCTCGTTGCGCTATTCGGCGACGACGAGGAGCGCGCCATCGTTGGACGTGAAGTAAACCGTCAACACCAACAGGTTCACTCGCTCGTCGACGACGACGTTTCTTACAACGCGTTCGACACCGATCTTCAGCTGTGGGTGGCCGCGTGCATGTACCAAGGTGCGCTCGACGCCGTCACGTTCGTCTACGGACCACAGACTTCGTCAACGCTTGACGAACTCTACGTTCACTGCGCACGATTCGCGACGACGCTGCAGGTCTCCCCAGCGCAGTGGCCCGAAAGTCGCGAGGCTTTCGAAGTGTACTGGCGAGAGTCTTTGGGTCTCATTGCCATGGACGACGTCACTCGAACGTACCTGCGGAACTTGGTATCACTGGCGTTCCTTCCAAGAGTGTTGCGAATAGTCCTTGGACCTCTTCACGAGTTGGTCACTGCCGGTTTCTTGCCCGAGGAGTTTCGCCGTGAACTCGGGCTCACGTGGAGTGTCGCGCGCCAGCGCCGATTCAACGTTCTGTTACGCGTCGCGTCGGCAACGCATCGAACGCTGCCCCGTCGCGCTCGTGAGTTTCCACTCAACGTAGTGTGGTGGGACACGCGGCGGCGACTTCGCCGCGATCGTCCATTTGTTTAGCCGGGCACGCATCGAAACTTTGACGCGCGGTACGTGCGAGAAGTAGCGAACCGGACACGCGCTCGACATGGTGTCCCCGTACTCTCGGGCCCAGCGCTCCGTCGAAACTCGCGTGTGCCTCGATCGCGTCGGCGATACCGCCGCCCTGCGCTAGCGACGGCGCCCGCACTACATCAGACTCGGTCGCCGCCGCCGCGTCATCATTTTGATGGCGATCTCGACTGCGGATTGTCACCGAAAGACGGCGAACTACTCCACCACGTCACTTTGAATTCAGCCAAGAACAACCAGGCGCGGAGGAGCGACCAGTCGCTGGTTGTTCGCCGACAAAGAGAGTCCGCAACATCACAAGGTGTCGAAGAGCCGATGTCCACAATCTCCGTCTAGAGACTGGCGGTGTGGTCAGTTTGAGTACGATTGATTGATGGGAATAAGGGCAGCCAGCGTGCTTTACGTGCTCGCGATGGTAGCTGTCGTGGTCGGCGTGGATGTCCTATTCTTTAGGCACCACTTCTTGGAGCGGCTGATGGTGAACGTCGGAATTGTCCTGGTGTTCGCGGCGTTCTATTTGACGTTCCTGAAGCGTCCATGAGCGCAGTCGCCGGAATGTTTTAAGCAATCGGGGCCTTGGCGGGCGAGTTGGAACTGTCGATGACGGGATCTACACCTTCGGTGTATCGAGAAATTCACCTTCAACTTCCAGTTGGGAGTTCTACGAGTGAGCCTGTCCCATAAGACCGCCGCGTAGCAATTTTTGAAGCCCGTCGAAGGAATCGAGCCAGGGATCGAAGCTTCCGTAACTCAGGGGATCGAACAATGGCTTCCTAAAACAAAAAACCCAAAGCCCTAACTCATCCCAAAACGCTGTAATTACTTTGATTTACTGCAAGTTGAGGCGAAAATGCGTCGTTGCCATGCACGGTTTTACCCCGCTATTCGCGACTGTTCTTCGACAATGCTGTGCTGAGGTTGTACTGAGAACCCGGGACCATCGCTTGATTGATGCCCTCGTAAATTTGCGTGTTCTGACAGAACCGTCCGCTCCGTCCACTAAGCCTTTATTTGTCCGGAGATTTGTCCACTAGGTCCATGCGATCAACGTTGGTTCTCCCGAGTTGTAGGGATGAAGTAGGGATGGGAGAGTGCGGGCCCACGTCGGAGACCCGATGTGGACAAACCGACTGGCGCATTCCAGCCTTTTCGGTCGACTTATTTTCGGTACGACCGCCGTGGCACAGGTCGATCAAGGTGATCACCGCGGCGGCGAATGAATGGCCATAGCTGCGGTGGTTGTTCAGGCGGACCTTGGAGTTAAGACCCTCGAGCCTTGAGCAAGACAGGCCGAGCTCGATGGCGGCCAGGATGCGTTCGTTGCTGATCCGAATGGTCTTGGCCAATGTGAAAAAGGCGGGAATGCGGTTCGGTCGGGTCCGGGCTAGCCACCACCGAAGGTAGTCCGGGGTGCCCGCAGAGCGGAACGCGAAGATCTCATTTCATTGACGCCGCCTCGCCACTGATCCCTGGGCACGTGTTAGGTGATTACGAGAGAGCGCGAGGGATTAACCCGTGTTACGCTGACGCTGACTCGGCTGCAGACCAAAGGGAAATATGCAGACTCGCTTGCGTAAGGTGTGGTCGCTGGGGTGCGTACGCAGTTTGGTTGGGCTGAGTGTCATTGCGTTCGGGTCGTTGGCGTGGCCCCACCGACATTCGCCGCCGATACTGGGCGCATCGACGCGATGGCCGGGCGGAGGTAATCAGATGCGGATTCAGTCTGGTTGGACGATGATCACGAGGGGCGGGTTGTGCCTTCTCATGCTCGCTGTCTCGTCGGCGGCGGCAGTCGCCGCAAGTTCGCCCCCAGCCTCTGCCGGTACGCAGACAGCACCGCCATGGAATCCCTCATACGGGTATTCGTACAATTGGGACTACTTAAGCTGCCCTAGCGGTTGTGGGGAGTGGGGACTCGACGTCACTCTGCCACTCAACACCCCTATCGTGGCGCCTGAAGCTGGAACGATTATCGGATACCAGAAATCATCTGACCCTTGCTGGAACTGGGCACCGGGCCGGCTCTTGCTCCAACTGAACCGGGGTGGAGTCATCGGGTTCGGGCATGTCAGCCCTGTCGTCTCGAGTGGCTCGGTGAGCGTCGGACAAGAGATCGCCACCATCGGACCCACACAATCGTGCAACGGTGGAAACCATGTCGAATTCATGTACGCGCCGGGAGGGTGCTCGACCTCTTCCTGCTATAACTACTCCGACTTCAGATGTAGTCCGGGATGCGGATCGGGAACTGTGTACCCACTGAGTGACCCGCTGTCTCCATTGTCGCTCCTTAAGTCGTACATGAGTGGTCTATCAGGGTCAACCATCACTTTTTCGTCAACACCACCATTAAACGCTGTGGTGGGTCCCAACGACTCGCCCTAACCGTCAGGCCCGCGTGAGACACCCGCTGACAAATTTCATTTCATAAGGGCGAGACAAGTGACACCAAAGACCAATGACTACAACCAACGCCGCCCAGGCGGTTTCGCGTGACCAAGATG
>Ga0307373_10000124_pt1 | contig 132954 bp, 109 predicted proteins | sample OX2MG_FD_202534 | JGI IMG/M metagenome (GOLD analysis project Ga0307373, IMG submission 202534) | Soil microbial communities from Risofladan, Vaasa, Finland - OX-2 | ecosystem: Environmental > Terrestrial > Soil > Coastal area > Acid sulfate soil | place: Finland: Risofladan, Vaasa... | reverse complement strand
TTGAACAGAACAACGGGGCGATCAATGAAAGAATCGCCAATCAAGATCTGTTACTTGGTGGCACATCCACAGCTTCTGCTAAATTCGGATTTATCAATGTGAATTCCGGCACACCGACCGCTTCTATTGCTGCAACACCAGCAAGTGGGACAACAAATGGACTTTCACTTAGTGCAAACGGCACAATCCAGTCACTCAACAACAACACGTTAACCATCGGCGGAGCAACAACCGGAGATATTCAATTCCAGCCGGATGGATCTACACAAAATCTCTATCTTACCGGCAGTATCGCCCGTATGACGAGTACCGGCGGAAGAATCCTTGAGCTTGGTACCGGTGACTCAGGTCAATTTGCCCATATTGGAACTGTCTCAAATAATACATTCCAAATCTTAACAAATAATGCTAGAGTCGCTTCTTTCGGTACCAACGGTGGGCTTGCACTCGGAGCATCTTACGCAACAAATAATACACCTCCTTCAAACGGATTAATCGTTCAGGGAGCTGTGGGTCTTGGTTCATCTTCCCCTCTTGCAGAACTCGATGTGCGGGCAACCTTAGCAACAACACCGGTAACATCCATTTCAGGTACAACCACATTTGCCAACACTGTTATTGACCAATCAGGCTCTGGTGATCTCTTTACCGCAAGTAAGAGCGGCGCAACCAAATTCACAATCCTCAACAACGGCAACATCCAAATCAATAACTTAGCAACAGGTGTCGTTCAAAGCGGATCAACAGGAATTCTCTCCTCTGCTGCACTCAACCTTGCCGGCGGTGCTTCTTACATCACCGGCATATTGCCTGTCGCCAACGGCGGATCACCTTTTGAACAGAATAATGGCGCGATCAATGAAAGAATTACTAATCAAGATTTGTTACTCGGTGGTATCTCTACTGCTTCTGCCAAATTCGCGGTCATCAATGTGAATAGTGGTACACCGACCGCAAGTATCTCCGCAGCTAATGGAAATAACGCAGCATATCTCACCGGAACTGGCGTACTGGGGACAACCAATGCCCAGACGTTGCAATTAGGAAATGGCAGTACCGGCAATGTCTCTCTTGTCCCCGGAGGAACAACAGCATTGACAGCGCTTGCCAATGGCAACGTCGGCATCGGGACCAGTCTCCCATCAAGCTCTCTTGATGTTGCAGTGAATAATAGTCAAACAGCCAGCCAACCGCTGTTACTTGAACAAGCTGGTACAGGCGATACAGGATTGGAATTGAAGACACCGGTGACAAGCTTCTATGTCGGAGTGAATGCAGGCAGCAGTACGTTCACAATTAACTCGGCACTCGGCGCAGCCAACAGCTCAAGTGTGCTTGGACAAAATTATTCATCAGTTTCACCAAATAGTACCGACACCAACACAAACTTTGCCCAAGCAACATCATTTACTGCCGGTCTTACCGGAACGATCTCGCAACTCAATGTTGCCTTTGATACCAGAGTAAATGGGAGTAGTACGTTCTCAGTCGCGATCTACTCGAATAATGCAGGTGCGCCAGGTACGCTGCTTGGCAAACACACCGGCACGGCAACAGTTACCACGCCTACTCCCGGAAGTACTAACTGGAATACGCTTACGCTTGATTCGCCGGTAAGTGTTACGAATGGCACTACCTACTGGCTCGCGTTCCAAACAAATGACGCCTCAGACTTTAAAGCTCGTACCGGCACCGGCTCTTCTGCATACCGAAGCGGCATAACACCAGGAACCTGGGCTAACTGGACCAGCATGGGGAGTAGCGTCGCACCAGCTACCATTGAATATGGTATTTATGCAACAATCACAGGGATAAATACCGATAATTTTGCAAATGGACTCTTCCAACTGACCCAAACAGGACAATTGACCCTAAAGAATGAGGCAGATAGTACAAGTGCTTTCTCAATTGAAAATGCAGCCGCCACTGCACTCTTCGTTGCGGACACAACTGATCAGCGGATTGGTATCGGCACTATTGCTCCGGCAGCGACATTGGATATCAACGGAACTTCCGGTACGACACCTGTCCTTAATATCTCTGGAAATACGGCAAAGTCAGCATTGATCGTAAACAACACGGGCACCGGCGATCTCTTCTCTGCGTCTGCATCTGGCGTTACCAAATTCACCCTCACCAAGGCCGGTGGCATTGCACTTTCCGGTAGTCAAGGATCACTCGGTAATTGTCTTGAGTCGGGTGGAGCTGGTGGTGCAGTATCATGGGTAGCATGTGCAGGCGGACAAAATTACTGGCAGTCTGCCACATCCGGCTCTATTGAACCATATAACAATACTGTTGATTTGCTCGTTGGTGGAACCAGTACTGCATCTGCCAAATTTGGCTTTATTAATGTCAACTCCGGCACACCGACCGCAAGTATCTCCGCAGCTAATGGAAATAACGCAGCATATCTCACCGGAACTGGCGTACTGGGGACAACCAATGCCCAGACCTTGACTCTCGGCTCAGCATCAACCGGCAACATCATCGTCAATCCACGCAACAGCACAGCAGGCGGCTATGTCGCTCCTGCGACAGATAATGTCACCGATCTTGGTGCGTCAATGTCTGCGAGATTCCGAAATCTCTATCTGGGTCCAAGTTCTCTACATATCCAATGTACCGTTGGGAACGGCTGCGGACAACCGATTGATTATGCGATGGGTATTCTGACATCCGGTACCGGGATAAATAACCTTGTCATCGGCGCCAATGGAAATAGCAATAATCCAAACGGAGGACTTACTATCGCGCAGGGTGGCTATGTCGGTATCGGCACGACCAATCCGCTTGCTCTCTTCTCTGTCGGATCATCATCTCAATTCCAGGTAAATTCCTCCGGAGCAATTGCTGCGGCTACCGGTATTACGTCATCCGGTACGATCATGTTCTCCAACCTCGGTGGTCAGGGTGTGGTACAAAGTGACAGCAATGGGGTGCTTTCATCCGGCGCGCTCAATCTTGCCGGCGGCGCTTCCTATATCACCAGCATCCTCCCGGTTGCCAACGGCGGATCTCCGTTTGAGCAAAACAACGGTGCGATCAATGAACGGATCACCAACCAGGATTTGTTACTTGGCGGTGTTGCGACCAAGTCAGCGAAGTTCGCCTTCATCAATGTCAACTCCGGCACGCCAATTGCCAGTATTTCAGCAAATAGCAGCAATAACGCAGTGTCTTTCTCAGGATCAGGCGCGATACAGACAACCAATGGACAGTCATTGACCCTTAACGGTAACGGCGTGGGTGATGTCGGCATCGGGACTACTGCGCCAAGTGCCAAGCTGGAAATTAACTCTGGCACATCCGGTCTCTCCGGTCTGAAATTCTCACAAATCACAAGCAGTACATCACAGAACGCAAACTACTCAGCGATCCTCGGAATCGACTCGAATGGTAATGTCGGCATCTCCGCCGAAGGTGTTGCTCTTTCTTCACAAGCCCTTGCTTACTGGGATGGTCAGAATGATCCGACAGTCACAGGACAGTCCTATCCATTAGCTACCGTACAAAGTTTGGGATCTACTACTTATACCCCGAACTTTACTGCTGCCAATGGAGAGCAGTTGACCAACCAGACTACAAACGAAACCGGTGATATCAACTGGAACTTCTCCCAGGTACCATATGAAGAAGTTCAGTTCCAGTTCAAAGCAAACCCTGGTGGTGCAAGTCCAAATGGTGCTGACAGTACCTGGTTCTACAGTTTTGCCGACAGTGCCCCGACGACCGAATACGGTGCAGGTTGGACAGGATCAACGAAAGGTTACCTTATCTACTTCAGCGAATACCATAATTGTGTTGGTATTAGTTGGGGTCCGTATACCGATGGCAACCAGTGTGTTTCCGGTGGTGGCGCAGCAGGTGACCCGTTGAAAGCAGCACCTCTTTACAACGTCGCTGACGGCAACTTCCATAAAGTGGATATCCAGCTTCTTGGTAATCAGATTATTGTCCGATGGGACAATCATGTTGTCTTGACATACACAGATGTCTATACCCGCGACACCTCTGCCACGAATTTCGGTTTTGCTTCCCGTACCGGCGGCCGCTACGACAACCACTACATTAAATCATTGCTCGTAACCAAGCTCGGTACCAACACATCCCAGTACTACATCAACCAGGTATCACCACTGGCAAGCGGGCTGTACTGGAACAACGGTGAGGACAACCCCAGTACGACAACCAATACCGGCGCGTTGGGGATCAATGTCGCAAGTCCCACCGCCACATTGGAAAGTGAAGGTACACTTCAAATCAATACGCCGGTTTATAACGCGGGAACTGCCTGTCAGGGACCGAGTAACTGTGCCACTCTGCCGGGAGCAGGAAGCAACTATACTGCAAGCAATACTGTTTACGGACAAGGCACCACCTGGACCTCAGCTATGATTGGAGATATTATCATCATGCCTGACGGCTCCAGAGAAACGATTACCGGCTTCACGAGTGCTACCCAGATTACGGTCTCAGGCACAGCAGCAGTGATTGCTCCGGGTACGTATGGCATCTATAGGCCCAACAGTCTCGTGGTGGACGCTTCAGGTAACACTGCACTTGGCGGCAACCTGACGACTGCAGGTAATCTTTCATTGTCAAATAGCGCGGCAACAACAACATTTGGCGGTATCACCTACACCTGGCCAACGGGTGGTCAAGCCAATGGATATGCACTCACAACAAATGGTAGTGGAACACTCTCTTGGACATCTGTCCCGACCGGCACCAATCCATGGGATCTTCAGAACAATGCTATTATTCCAAAGAGTAGCGTTTATGATCTTCTGCTCGGCGGGACTGCTACGTCTTCTGCCAAGTTCGGAGTTCTGAATATGGCAGCCGGGACACCTGTTGCATCCATTTCCGCAAATTCAAATAATATCGCTACGTATCTTACCGGTAACGGAACCCTTGGTACGACGAAGAAGCAAACCTTGACTTTGGGATCGACTTCAACAGGTAATGTAGCAATTGCTCCGGCTGGATCGACAGCAATGACAGTTACTGCTAACGGAGATGTCGGCATCGGCAAATTGCCGGCACTTGACCTGACATCAGGTGCAACAATTCTTGCAACCGGTTCTGCGCAATTTACCAGCTTTTCTGGCTCAGGGCTTGTTGACTGTGGCGGAGCGGTTTCCGTTCTAAAATGGAGTGCAGCTACGAAGACATTCAGTTGTGGTTCAGCAGTCGGTCAGGTAAAGAGCTTTTCTGATCCTATAACGAATTCCGGATCAACTACTAATACGACAAATTATTGGGATACAAACTCTGGTGCAAATCCTGAGCCGAATCTTACGTTGAATGATACAACTGACAGTATTCTTGTCCAAACTACTACAGAAGTAACCTCTACCACAGCACTTGATACGGTTATTGACTTCCAAATGCATGAGAGTACCAGCGGTTCTGCAGCTACCTGTAGCGATTCTTCCGTTGGAGATGTTTTTGGAGGCTTTACGTCAACAAATAACACCGTCATTAGTGCAAACGAAGCGTTTACCGTAGCACCTGGTACTCTCACTAATGTTTCCTTTACCGTTTGTTCAAATAGTAACTCTAACTTTGGCGGGTCTGCTCCTACCGTTGGTACAATAACGGTTATCCTTACTGAGGTAAATAACACTGCTGATATCGCTGAAATTTATCCGACCAATGATCTGACATTGCAGAATGGTGACGTTGTCACAAGTGATCCTGCGCTTGACAATGGCATCACAAAAGCAACATCAGCATCTGACTCTGCTCTTATGGGCGTTATCTCAACCCGTCCATCAAAGGTTATCGGAACCAAAGGGTCCCAAGGAGCAAATGGTCTTCCAGTAGCACTCTCAGGACGCGTACCGGTCAAAGTTACCTCACTTAACGGAAATATTGCCTCTGGTTCCGCTATTACATCAAGTAACATTGCCGGCTTCGGTCAGCTGCAAACACAACCGGGTAAGATTATCGGTCAAGCTCTTGAAGGAACAGACAATTGGAGCACTAATAGCTGTACTGTTGAGTCAAACGTGGATTATGTTAACAACTTCTGGCCAGCTGATGATGGTACTAACCCATCACATCCATGTTTTGCCGTACCGACAAATGCCGTGTCTAATGTTCCTGCAACATACACCCAACCATATGTCTACTTTGGTAAAGTAATGATGAAGGTTGATGTCGGCTACAACAAACCTAACACCTTTACACAGAATCCACAAGCCAATACACAGATCAAACTCGGCAGTCAGGTCGGTGGCGTTGCAACAGCAAGTGCCAACAGCTACTTCCTAACTGATAATAACAACAACATTCTGACCAACGATGAAGCATTCTCAAGTGTCATCGCTGCCAATGGTACCTTCGGCAGTCTTACGTCGAACACCCTAACGACTGCGACACTCAGCGCGCAGACTGTCAACCTCAACGGCATGACACTAAGCGGCAGCAGTAACGGTATCTCATTTACAAATAGCAGCAACCAGCCGGTCTTCTCACTGGACAGCAGCGGCAACGCTACCCTCTCCGGTCAATTGAACGTCGGATCCATCGGACTTGCCAACGGCACGATCAGCTCTGACAGTCTCGGCAATATCATCCAGAAGTTGGCATCGGATACGACAAGCGGCACACCGAATAAATTCATCTTCCAGAATGCGTCCGGCAACAACCTCTTCTCGCTTGACAGCAATGGCAACGCTACCCTCTCCGGTACCCTTACCACATCGGTCGGACATTATGATGTTGCCGAAGACTATCCGACCAAAGATCAGAGCATCGCTCCGGGAGATATCCTTGCGATTGACCAGACCAATGCCGGAGACGTACAGAAATCGACCGGATCGTATGACAAGGCCATCATCGGTGTTTACTCCGACAAACCTGGCTTCAGACTGTCCGAAAGCAACGGCACGATCAATGGCGACAAAGCAGTACCGGTCGCCCTCACCGGACGTGTCCCTGTCAAAGTCAGTCTCGAAGGTGGCGTTATTCACAAGGGAGATTATCTGACATCCTCCTCTATTCAAGGAGTTGCCATGAAAGCGACTCATCCTGGACAAGTTCTCGGAAAAGCACTTGAGGACTTTGATTGTGCGTCTTCGGGTATCACCTCTCCGGTCACCGGACAATGCAGCGGCACCGTAGATGCGTTTGTCAATGTCACCTTCGCCGATCCGCAAAGCGTGTTATCCAACATCGCAGTCGGACCGGACGGCAAACTGCTCGTTGCCTCTGTCGATACGACCACTGTTACCGTCCCGGCAGGTCTTGCCATCAACGGCAAAGCTGTCACCGGGTCCTTGAATGATGCGCTGAATGCACTGAGTACCGGTGTCACCAATAACACAACGGCACTGAACACGTTGACAACCAAGGTCAATGATCTGTCAACGGCAACACAAACTATCGGAACGTCTATCATCGATCTTCAGAACAATGTCTCAACGGTATCGGCACAAGTTGCCGCCAACACAGCGCAGATTGCATCCAACTCCGCACAGATTGCACATGTCAACGGAATCCTTGATAATGTCCTGAATCTTGCTGTCGGCTTCCACGATCAAGTCAACTCACTTGCGCAGCAGGTCGCGTCCAACTCTGCACAAATCACGCATATCAATACGGTCATCGATCAGCTGCTCTCATTTGCAGCATCCTTCCATGATCAAGTCAACAACACAGCATCACAGATCTCCGATCTCAGCCAGAAAGTCAACAAACTTTCCGGCAACACTGCATCACCGTCTGCACAACTGTCCGGCAATCCGGCCTTTGAAGCAACTGCAAGTGCTGCATTACAAACGCATGGTAATGAGATTTCATCGCTGCAGACACAAGTCGCGACACTCAGCGGTGAAGTATCAGGGCAACTCATACCGACTTCCTCCTCAAGCGGTTTGATGAATATCATGGATCTCTCAGACAGACTTTCCAGTGTTGAGAAACAGATCCTTTCAGTCAACATGAATAACTCACTGACTTCTAAAGATGCGACAATCTCTGGAACGCTGAGTGTCCTCGGACAGACTACCGTCAATGATCTCGGTGTCACCGGCAATATCACCGCTGGTGCGCTGACCATCCGCGGACTCAATGCAGATGGTCTTGCCAGCATCAATTCAGTCGGTGATCTCAAGTTGCAGGATCAGGGCGCAGGTGGTATCGACATCCTCAATGGCAAGATCAAGATCGACACCGACGGCAACCTGCGAGTCAATGCGGAAGTGACGACAAAGAAGATCAACATCGATACATCTGATGTGAAGTCAGCTTCACTCGGAACGATCACGATCAATAAAGGCGACACCTATGCAACAGTGACGACAAGTGCTCTGACGAAGAATTCCAAGATCTTCGCGACACCTGTGGATACACCGGTTGCCGTCTCGACACAGCAAACTGGCAAGAATACCTTCATCATCAAGCTGGCATACCCAGCCTACGAAGACATCAAGGTCAACTGGTGGATAGTTGATTAAGTAAGCTACCAACTACTAGCTACCAGCTCCTCCTCATGTTACTATATATAATAGTAAAATCCTCATGAAAAAATTGATTCCGGTCATTATATTCTTCCTCCTCGTCTTTGTCGCGGGACTACTGCAGCATGATGATCCTGATATGTATATCCACCTGGCGATGGGGAATGTCATTGCTCACCAGGGGATCATCCATCATGAAGTGCTCTCTCAAGCCGGACCGAGTCGCCCGTATATTCCGTACGAATGGCTCTTTCAGTTGCTCTTTTATTGGTTTGTGGCAGCATTTGGTTTTAACTCTTACCACGTATTCACCGCAATATTTGCAGTAGCTCAAACAGCAGCTCTATATTTACTCCTCCGCAAAGGATTTCGGACAAATACGTTATCCTCCCTAATACTTAGTGCATGCTATGTGATTTTTAACTTTAGCTACTTAGTTCCCAGACCGCAGATCATTGCCAATACTCTTCTCATACTCTCACTTTTCCTGATTTTCAAATATCTACTTCAAAACAAAAATTATCTCTATTTACTTCTGCCCATTGGTTATATATGGGGGAACATCCATCCATCTGTCATAATGAGTATTCTCCTTTGTCTTGGCTACAGCGGCATGTGTTTTCTGGGAGTCTTTACCAAAAACCGCAAAGTGTGGCTCAAGAAATCCGGAATTCTCGCGCTTTATGGACTCGGTATTTTTATCTCCACCATCCTCCCACCGCAGGGATTTAACGCATATAAGGATTTATGGTTGATCTATAAGTATGGTTATCTTAACGCTATTGTTAACCAGGAATGGGCGCCGCTATTTAAAAATAATATACTCTTCATTTCTTATTCTGCTATCGTTAGCCTAACATTCTTGGCGTTCGTTATCGTTTTAATAAAAAAGAAATTATTTATCAAGTCGGTCTGGCTGTATCCGCTGATCGTTTTCATCCCTTATGGATACATCTCCATACGGAATACCTACTTTGGTTATTTAACGGCAATAATTCTTACCGGATGGATACTAGCTCACTTCACCAGCCACCAAATAACAAAAAAGAAAACCAGCTTTATTGTCATTTTCATAGCTGTTTTACTTATATGTGAATTATGTGTTACTTATGTACATTATATTAGTACTAGACTTAATTATCCGGTAAAAGCAACTGAATTTATCCAGAAAGAGAACATACAAGGAAAGATGTTCAATCAGTTTGGATATGGAGGATACTTAGAGTATCATCTCTACCCGTCACAGAAAGTGTTTATGGACGGACGGGTAGAAACGTTTTTTTGTTGCGAAATGCAGGACTATTACAATTTACAAGTAAATGCTCCTAAACTTTTTTCGCAATATCAAACAACATTCGATAATATCTTTGATAAAAATCAATTTTCTTACGCAGTACTAGTTACAAAAGACGATCCTTCAGGAGAATTCTTAGCAAATGTGTTTACCAAAAAACCTAAATGGATTCTTGCTTTTAAAGATGATGTCAGTCAGATATGGGTAAAGAAAGACAAAAAAAACATAAAGCTTCTCAATAAATTAGTTTCAAATCAACTAATACAATCAAATTCAAAAAATACAAATAAGTTCACAATGCATCTTTACCAAGGAATGCATATTGTCTTCACGTATCCGGAAAATATTAATTACAAACAGATAAATTCACAATTGGTTGCTCTCAGTGATCCATCGAAGAAAGGAGACGACAATACTCTCTATATTTATTCAGCTGTCGTCCCGGCAAATACAGACAATTTTAAAATTCCGTTTACCATTCCGGGTCCAATGACACATTCAAGTATGATAAAGATACATGGATTTATAGCCAATCAGGAAACATATGGTAATGGAGCAAATGAGGTAAATCTTTTGGTACTCAGGAAAGGAAATCAAACTATTGTGTTACGGATACCGCCTAATTCTAAATCGTTAGCCCAGACGATTACGCAGATAGTTAATTCAATCCAAACACTCGAATGAAAATCCCTAACTACTAGCTACTAAATTAGAAGTGTCCCGCGCAAGTATTACCATCGTTGTTTGAGTTAGTCCCATCTGGACAAGTAACACTGTCCCATGTAGTTCCAGTGACATTAGCTGTATTCATATTTTGAGCTTTGCTAAAGTTATCATTCGAGAGTAAAGCATTTGAAAAATTGGTATTTTGGAGATTGACTCCTGTAAAGTCAGAATTAGAAAACTGGCTGTTAAAAAAATTAGCTTTTGTAAGATTTGACCCGTTAAAATAGATATATGCCACATGAAGATGCCAATTTATATCATTCTGGTCTCGAATATTACTAAAATCAGCACCAGTCAGATTTGTATTATTAAAATTTACATTTTGGAGGTAGCCACCTTTAAAAATTACTCCACTTAAGTCAGAGCCACTAGTAAAATAGGAATTTTGCAATTGCACCCCAGAAAAATCTTTCCCTGCAAATTTATCGGCTAATCCTCCAAAATAACAACTTTTTGTGCAAAAGAATGGTAATCCAGTACTATTTGATGGTCCTTGTGGGCCTTGGATGTTCCAAGAGACTGCATTCTCGTCCTGTCTGCAGGACGCACCGGCAGCTACCATACGAAGGGTACCTGTTTGCTTCTGCGCACACGCATAGATAACTTCGCTTGCAGTCTGACCGGTGACTTTTGTTACAGTAACAGTGACCGTTATCCCGACAGCAACCATAACAGCAGCAAAAATAATATAGAAGTACGGTGAATGATGCGTATGGATGGCAGTTTTCTTTTTCATACCTACCTATACTGTAAAGAACTTTCTAAGTTTTTGTCAAGAACACGTTTGTAGCTCAAACAATAACAAAGTTGAAAAATAGTGTTTATCAAATGTGAACTAATAAAGAGTTGCTACTATTTAGAGAGAGAGCTTTCGTTATTTTTGTGGTACTGAAGCTTTGGGATTTGGTTTGACTGTAGGAACCGGTGTTACCGAAGGTGCGTTCTTCAGACTTTGTACATTTACATTTTTAACGTTCTGTAATGCGCTGCCGGTAGGTGTCGGGGTCGCAGTTGGTGTTACTTGCTGCTGTGGTGCTGTGGTGGATGCTCCGAGTTTGGCTTTCAGATCATTCAATAATGCTACGGCTGCTTTGTAACTTACGCTCGTTTTATCACTCTGAAGCAGGGTCACTGTTTGGTTGGCAACGATCAATGCATCCTGCAGGTCACCACTGTCACGGTAAGCGATAGCCAAGTTGTAGTAAGCATTTGCATAGTCTGGCTTCAGGTTGGCCGCATCTGTGTAGAACCGTGTTGCGAGTGAATAGCTTTTTGCAAGATAGTAGATGCCGCCGACGTTCAGTCTCAGTGTAGGATTCAGCGGATCAAGCTGGATTGCGCGGCCGTATGCACTCAGTGAGAAAGCTAATGCATTCTGTGCTACACCAGAGATATTCTGATAGATCGAGGCCAATACTTCCCAGTTTCTCGCTGACCGTGGACTGAGCGCGATACTTGCTTGTCCTTCGTTGATTGCTTGCGCAAGAAGCGTTTGGATAGTCTGTCTGTCTTGTGTACTCAGTGTTACCCCTTGACCGTTTTTGGCAGGGACAGCTTTTGCCGCAATGGCATTTGCCAAGGCAAAGTTGGTCTGTGCCATATCGACACGGTAGAGATCTACTTCTGGATTAAGTGCTTCCGCTTTTTGCAAATATTGATATGTGAGTGAGCCATTGGTATTTGCTGTCACAAGTGCTTGCCGGTGATAATAGTCGGCTGCAGCTATGGTAACTGTTTTATACAGTACCGGAACAGCTACTATTACAAAGACAATAAAGACGATAATCGGGAACAAATCAAATTGATTATTGTCAGCTGTTGATGCTTTGATCCCCAATTTAAGTTCGGTTACCCGTTCTCTGATTGATTTCTGCGACATCATCAGAATAGCAAGGATAAATAATGTTACGACCATTGATACCAGCGTCATAGCATGTATGCCGAAGAGAATAAGTGACAGCAATCCACTCATCGCCATGGCAGGCAGTAAGATATGTGTGTTGTCCTGATGCGCATCCTGTGTGTCGACTGCAAGATTTCTCCAGCTATTTACCAGGACTACGAGACAGAAGAGGAAGAGCGCTAGGAATCCGAAGATGCCCAATGTGCCAAGTACTTGCAAGAACTCGTTGTATGCCGTGTCAAAAGAGAAGTTCCAGAAAGGCGTCGTGTTAAATTCAATCGGCTTGTATGTCGTGAAGTTGAAAAGATACGATGCAGGACCTGTGCCGAAGAATGGTGCATCCCTGAAAGCCGAGACAGATACTTTCCAGGACATCACGAACGGAAGCTGAATTTCTTTCGGGAAGTTTGATTCATACTGCTGCAGTGCATTTCCTGAGAACGGTACATAAGAGAATAATAATACAAGTCCAATCACGACAACTGGAAGCAGGAAAAGTGGTAATGTTTTTTTGACTTCATGCGGTTTTGAAAGGAAGAAACAAAGTGCAAAAGCAACAAGCAGAACGACCAAGGCTGGAAGAGAACCGATCAATGAGACAGTTACCCCAAATAAAATAGTTAACGCAGCAGCCAACGGCATCGGTAAATATTTATTAGGATGAATAAGCGATAGAATTGGCAAAGGAAGAAGCATTGTCAAGAAAGCAATCGTCGAGAAAGTCGAACCGGTTGGGGTGAAATTCACCGCTTTTGCAAAGTCAAACGGCAAGAATACATGGAAGAATGCAAGTAATGTTAATGCTGCTACTACAACAGCACTTCCGTACAGAACATTCAAAAACAGCCTTATTTTGGCTAAATCTCTTAAATTTGAAACCGTAACAAAATATAATAGTATATAGACTACCCAAGAAACAGCAGATTCATTAACTCTTGGGAAGTTACCGTATATAGCTATCGGATGAGACGCACTTAAAAACGTGGAAATTAAAATCACTGCCAATAAAATAAGTAACGGAATATCAAGTGGTGTTCTGGTAAGTACGACCTTCCCTTTCATTATCCAGGAGAAAATCCAGAGACCGAGAAGGAGTAATGTCGTAACAACAAGAAATACCATCTTCGGCATCTCATAAAATTCGGTCATTTGATTTACAAACAGAAGAGGTGTCAATCCGGCAACAATCAGAAGCAAGAAGGTAATAGCATAATCAAGATAGGCAGTTATTTGATGTCTCATGCGATTTCTTTTATTAATATCCATATTGACAAAAATATAATCTCTCGTCAATAGGTAATTTTAATTCCTATCCCTTGACAGCACGTAAATAGCTTCAATATAATATTTTTATGGAAGACGTGTTCTCTCTCTCAAACTTTCTCGCCAGGTTTCCAGACGATACTGCTTGTTTTGAAGAGATTAAAAAGCAACGGTTTCCAAAAGGTATCCGCTGTATTGTCTGCCGAAAAATTACACGGCATTATAAGTTGCAAAGCAGGTCGGCATACTCATGTAAGTTCTGCCGCAAACAAACATACCCGCTCGCAGGGACACTTTTTGAGAAATCATCTACTCCCCTACGGGTTTGGTTTCTTGCCCTTTTTCTTATGACGCATACAAGGGACGGTATCTCCAGCAAGCAATTGCAGAGAGAACTCGGAATGACATATAAAACTGCCTGGAGAATACATAAAAATATCAGAATGCTTATGGAACAAAACAATGGTGATCTCTTGAAAAGAACAATTGATAAAGATAAGTACAGAGAACACAAATGGGTATTCTTCAATAAATTAGAAATCTCATGGGTCGAGAAGAATGAATCACCAACAGAGTGATTTAGTTGAGATTTGATTTCCCGGATTTATCGGCGGGTGTATTGACAGCCCGTTTTAAAAGTTCAAAGAAATCTTTTCCTGCTCCTTTTCTTCCGCCATTTTTCAGATGTAACTTCAGTTTTTTATCTTTAATTGATATTCGCTTTTTTGTCATACTATTAATTTTACGGTATAATTGCGGATAGGTGAAAGCAAATAGCCAATAGTCAAAACCGCTCCCGTAGCTCAGTGGATAGAGCATCAGATTCCGGATCTGGGGGTCGGAGGTTCAAATCCTCTCGGGAGTACCAGACTAATATCATCTTTTTTTCGCCGACATTTTGTTAATCATATTCATTTCAAGAACGATGGCTATAAAAATTGCAAGTGCAGCAAAGTATAAACCTTTTCCCATCCTTCTCGTCCAAATTCTCCCCGGTTGTTCATCTCCAAAAAAATCACTGATGCGGCCTAACAGAGAAGCCGTTCTTTTTTGATGCTTCTCTAACAATTTTCTTCTTGCTTCCTCCTCTGCGGTACCATTACCTTTTTCTGGAAGCTCATCTATCTGTCTTTGGATTTCCTGATCTAACATCTCTCCTGTCGCATGAGCGTTTTGTGCGAGAGCACTTACCGTAGACTTCATCTGGGTCTCTTGTTCACCGGTGACACTTTCTCTTTCTTGCCGGTCTGCATCACTCATCACGCGAAGTTTGCCAACTACCTTTTCCCGCTGCTCCGGAGTTAGTCCAGGTAATAATTGGATGATTTTTGCATCTGTCTCTTCATTCCCTTCTTCGGATCTCCTCAACCCAAGTGCAGTTAACTGATCGGCAATCCCAGTTAATGCAGTATCTTCCCTTACAGGATCAGTTTCACTAAGGACTGTATTATATAAGTCTCCTAGTGCAGAAATATGGGTTACCCGTTCTTGCTCAGTCATTTCTGATGCAGGAACTATTTGGTCAAACGCTGCTTTAACATCTTGAGCTCCCTGTTCATCAATTGGTGCTCCTGGATTTTCAGGATCCGTTACCCTATCAGCACGAGCCTCACCCGCAAGCATTGATTGATACATTGATGCTAGAACTCCTTGCTTTTCATCTTGAGGTATTTTATCCAGTTGTTCCTTAAATAAATTAAATTGTTCAGGAGGTAACTGTTGTCCTAACTTAGCCATTACCGCGTCCGCCAAAGCTTCACCCATCGGGCTGCGTTCAGCTCCTCCAGCACCAGATATATTGCCCCCTGGACCCATTCCGCCTGTTTCTTCTCCACCTACACTCATAATTCATATCCTCCTTTATTTACCTGCATTTGTCATACAAATGCGATATAATTATACACATTATAATATATTATTTAAACCCAGCTTGACAGTATCATTATAAAATTCTTATAAAAATAATCAGTAACGAGGAGGGGTCGCATAGTGGTCGAGTGCAGCGGTTTCGAAAACCGCCGTCTCGCTTTTGAGCGGGACCGGGGGTTCGAATCCCCCTCCCTCCGCCAATTTGGCTATTAATCACTAGACATTAGCTCTTTATCAATAACTATTAGCCAACAACCAATGTCTAACGACTAATGATTAAACTCATGTCACACTTCTTGACATCCCTGTAAAAATCTATCAAACTGAGACTATGCGTGTTTCTGCCCGAATCATAACTGCTGTTATTCTTTCTTTATTTATCGGCTTCTTTTTCATCAAACCTGTGTCAGCGCAAACCAACCAACAACCTTCACCTATTGTCCCACAATCATCAAATAGCGTCGCCAATTTTTTAGTACCAAATACAGATTCTGATGTCCCGCAAAATCATCATTCTTACGCACAAATCGTCTTTATTGATGCAATCTCGGCAATTATGTGTGAACTTACAGGGGTTGACCCAAGCAATCCAAATCAAGCTTGTTTGGGTGTAAATCCTACCACAGGGAAAATTGGTCTGGCAACTCCGACCGGATCCCAAACATTTGGGCAAGCACAAAACCAACCGGTTGGTGGTGCAGTAGGACTAATGGCACAGTCTATCTCCGTACTGTATGTTCCGGCGGTCAGCAGTCAGCAATATTTTGGTTATCTCGCAGATAATTTTGGCATCGTCAAACAAACCTATGCGGCACCTCTTAAGATGGGTAATTGCAATAATTCACCCGTTGGGTATGGATTCTGCGGACTTTCACCTATTTTTACTTTATGGTCAAACATCAGAGATCTTGCGTATGCCCTTTTAACGGTTCTCTTTATTACAATCGGAATAGGTGTTATGTTGCGTTTCAAGGTTGATCCAAGAACCGTAATGACACTACAAAATCAAATACCACGAGTCATTATCGCAATTCTTCTCATAACGTTCTCCTATGCTATTGCAGGGTTAATGATTGACCTTATGTGGACTGTTACGTATACCGGAATTGATTTCATATCAAAAGCCTCACCGGATTCAAAAATCGCAGCTAGCTGTCCATCAACCCCTACACCTCTTGCGCAAAATGTCGAACAGCGGCTCCTCGACCAACCGATAAGTTTTACCAATACTATCTTTAGAGCTGACTGTAATGGATTAATTGATAATGGCCTGCTTAGTTTGTCTGACAAGGTCAGCTCTTCTCTTGGAGACTTAATCCAACAGCTGCTTCATGATCTTTTGTTCGGAGGCGGAGCAAATGATTGTCATGTAGACTGGTGGGCAGCAGTACTTGTTATCCCAGCCATAGGAGAAGTCGGAAAATGTCTTTTGGGTTCAGTTATGCTGAACGTCTTTTTATGGCTCACTGAACAACTTGTCAAACTTATTATTATCATCGCGATACTGATTGCATTATTCCGGTTGTGGTTCCAATTGATAAAAACATACCTAACATTTCTTATCTTTGTTATTCTTGGTCCGGTTTGGATAGTCCTCGGTCTTGTTCCAGGCAGGCCGATGGGTTTTGAGAAATGGCTGCGTATTGTTTTTTCCAATCTGGCAGTCTTTCCGCTCGTTGCGTTTATTCTTGTTTTTGCGCGGGTAATTGTCGATTCTGTTCATGGTGCCAATCCACAGAATGTATTTATCCCGCCGCTTGTCGGCAACCCCAGCCTTTCAACCTTCTCCGATCTCATGGGTTTTGGCGCAATTCTCCTTGCCCCATCCATCCCTGATCTGATAAAAGAACGCATGAAAGCAACCGGACAAGGGAAATACGGTGCGACCATTGCCGCAGGAATCGGTATGGGAGCAGCAGCATTTAGCGCACCAGGCAAAAAAGTATGGGAAGGACTCAATAGAAGAAACCCAACAACTGGTGAAGCTGAAGGATCTCTGGCTATTATGAAACAGCGCGCATGGCAAAAGACACCGTTCTTCGGCAGGAGAGCTATTGCGAAAAGACAAGCTCTTGGTAAAGTGCACCAAGAAGGTGGCGATATGTCGAATTGGAGACAACATTATCGAGAAGCGTTAAATAAGCAAGGAACACGCGCTGAAAGAAAGATGGGGAATGCTGAAGGAAGAACTAATGCTAATACCGCAAGAGATGAATTGAGAAGACGAAGTCGACAAGATCGTGAAGGGACGAGAAGAGGAAGAGCTGTAAATAGAGTGGGCGAAACGAGAGATAGAGCAAGAAATTGGCTAAGGAGAACTGCACGCGGAGGCGGGTCAAAGAATAATCAAGGTGGGGGTGGTCCCTCATCAACATAAGATGCCTCAGAACGAGAACCTTTTTCTTGCGGCAATAAAATTAGTATCCCCGGAAAATCGCACCTAAAATTATACTTGTTGATTCTCCAAATAAAGATTCCTTCTTACGCTTATCACCAATAAAGAGATCTGCAAAAAACTGGCGGGTGAAAAGTTTGGTTCTTGTAGTACCGGAGATACGCCTGAGCCATTTCATTTGTTCCTCACTAAAAAATCCTTTGGGAATACGTGTCCCTTTCATATGAAATTCGCTGCCGGCAAGGTCACCGGGAAGATTCTCGATTGCCTCAAGAATATTCATATAATGATCCATAGTAAATGCCGGATCAGTGCTATGCCGATCAATATGTGCCCAGAGATCCGCTGCTATTTTTGTGAGCATCCATTGTTTATATACTAGTGACTTTTTCTCTTGCAATTTATTTGGATCTATCACATTTTTCCCGCTCGGATCTACAATGTATTTCCCTCGTTTTCGGAATCCAAGTCGTTTCAATTCTCTCCAATGCTCAGGACTTACATCACCCACTTCTTTACGAAATTCAGGGATGTCAAGCATCTCATGACCCATCATTGCCTCTCCAAGAGACATTGTTTCATACCGCCACATCGGCTTACCATCCTTATCTTTCCCAATATACACAGGCGTACGCACGTTCATATTTAATTGCGTTGCTCCATTTGCTTCAAAAAGATAGCGAAGCGGCGTAATCATTTTACTTTGCAGCGCGCTTTGCCATTCTTCTCTATTAAAACTTACTCCCCGAAAGACACTATCGTATTTTGTGAATTTTTCAAATGCAGTCTCTTGCCCCTTCATAACCTGTTCATAAATCGCTCTTCCACGATCAATGAGATTTCTTGCATATACACCCATCGCTTGATCATTGAATTCAAGCAGCGACCCATGCGTCTTAAAACTATTTTTTGCAACCTCATCAAGCGCAGTAAGCTTCAGTAAGATACTATTTCTTGCACTCTCGTCCGTCTCGTTTTTGAGCTGCTCCAATAAATCATTCCGTTTTCGATCATACATCTGGCTTTCTTCTTGCATCCTACTCATAACCTCAAGCGGTGTTAAATTACGAGATTTCCATACAGGCTTTCCATCTTTGTAGGTATAGATATAATGCTCATTGGCGTTCTCCAGCAACACTCCTTCCAAGAACGGTACCCCGATCTGTTTGAATTGAAAAACGCTGTAGGGGTTCCCCGCACCGCCAAACCCCATATATTTCAACCGGTATGCAAGAGTACGATACCATTTTGTATCCGCAAGGTGTCCTGAAACACCGGGAAAGTTATTTTTCGCCATTGCACCAGTAAAAAAGGACCACGAGTAAGCCATCAGCCATGCATAATTAAGAGAAAAGTCATCGATGGTCTTGCCATCTTCTGTTTTCGAATTATTGTCCGGTGAGTTAAGTTTTCCTTCTTTACTGGCAAGCTTATGTTTTACCGTATTTTTCAGCATTTGCTCAAGTACCTTAAGAACCGTCTGTGAAGTATTTTCTTTCTCCCAAAGATTGATGAACTTCAAAAAGTCTTTGACACTTTTAATCTTTCCTGTTTTCGCGTCAAATGCCTTTGCAAAATTCTCTTCTTTATACCCGAAAAATTGTTCTACTTGGGGAATCCCCCATTGTTTAAATAGTGACGGACCGGCATAATCCTTTGCAGCTTGTATCCAGCCATCAAGCGTAAAAAAAGGTGAATCTTTTCCCAGCACTCTCACCAATTCATCAAAATCAGACAAATTATAATAGACCATAAGCATTGTCAGGAACGCTTCTCCCATTTTTGTGTCACTGTCTTTCCCTTCAAAGTCAACAGGAAGCGTTGCAAGCATTTGGAACATAGACCGCCCGTATACTTTTCGTGACAGCTTACTTAACTCAAACATTTTCATATACGTTTCTGCCAGTTTCTGTTCATCATGTCTGTTATTGTAGTATTCGATCGCATAGGCACGCTGGAAATACATCATCCACGGTTCAAGCAGTACTTGATCATACAGCCTCTGCCAGTAAACCCCTTTTTCATCCTCAAAGTAACGATGTTTGTCAAACAACATAGTAGTCAAATTAATCGTTGCAAATTGTCCTTTGTGGATTTGGATTTTCTGGAAATAATCAGATATTTCATCGGTATCAAACACTTCATACCATTCCCACGTCGCCATACGCATCCATCTATTAAAGTTGGCCTGATTAACAACATATCTCCCGTCTTTTACTTTCCCTGTAGCAGGATCTATGTTTACCTGCATCTGGAGGATCGGAAATCTCCCGTTCATGCCGAAATCACTTTGATAGCGATACCCCATATTCCATCCAAGATCAAATAAATTTTGTGGTAACTCAGAGTCGTACTCCGCATTCAATACTTCACGAACCTCATCGTCAAGAATAAATCGCCGTATGTAAGTAACGTTATTTATTCCTAATTTATCTTCAATATAAAAGAACTTTTGCGCTATTCTCGGATCTCCTGAAAGATATCTGTCACTTTTAAGCCTTTGCTCTAATCTTTTTGCTTCCGGCGTATTATCCTCAGGATAAGCGTCAAACCGTGGAGCGGCATTCAGTACATCCAGTACTTCCCGCGGGGTCTTTCGCTCTGCAACCAAACAATGCATCGCACTTTCTGCTTGATGCTTTTGAATTTTTAGGACATCCATAAGCTTTGCAATGACTACATTTCTATCCCGTTCATTCCAGCCGATCTTTTCCCAAAACTTTTCATCCTCATGGGCAAGCGAATGTTCAGGTATCGCACCTTTATTCCGTTCTTTATCGTCAAATTCCTGTTGACCAACTTTGGAGACAGCATCATCCAAACCGTCACGAAGCTGTTGTACCGTCTCTGGCAAAATATTTCTATCCTTATACTGTTCTTCAACAGTACGTGAATAATGCAGGTCACGAATCTTATCACGCAGTGATTTCATCTCCTCCTGATTCTCCATCATGGGAGCACCTAGTGGTCTCTCCTGTACTCCAACATTTCCTTCTTCCATAATTCCATTATATCGGCTTTGCGAAAAGCCAGTCAATCTACACATGCAGTGTACAGCAAATCCAGAGACGCGACTTTATATTGCGCTTACAAAATAATTATAAAACACTCACAAAATCAGGAGTGCGTTGAAAAGTCTAAGAAGTAAAGGTGAAACCGCGGCCTTTCACAGTCTGAAGATGTACAGGATGGTTGGCATCCTCCTCTATCTTTCGCCGTACACGGAAAATTAACTGATCCACTGCTTGGTCTGTTATCCCGGCAGTAGACTTATTGTCTCCCCAAACAATACTTATGAGCTCATCCCGTTCAATGACACGACCTTCATTTTGCAGGAGATATCGGAGAAGACGGAATTCTGAGGATGTTAGTTGATCCGATAAAACAGTTGAACCTTTCCGGATTGAATTAGTATGTTCATCATAGCTTATTTTTTGTAGTGATTTTGCTACGTCTTTGTACTCAGTCGCAATGAAAGCAGTAAATAGTGGGATCTGAATATGAGAGTCTGTAACCAATCCTACTTGTTCAAGATATTCCGCAATGTCCCGATCCTCAAATTTCTCCTCAAGCAGATCGGCTTGCTCCGCAGGAGAAAACGATTGCCAAATTTCTGTCAATGATTTTTTTATGATCTTCTGTCCAAGCAAAAATTGCTCCAAATTTTTTGCTAAGTCCTGCCCAATGACTGTTTCAAACGAAAGTTTTGTAAGCAAACCATGACCACCGGTGAGCTTGAGTATCTGTCGAACCGTTTGTTCGGGGATTTTTTTGTGGGTCAGTTTTTCTATATTTGCCAACCAAAAGTCACTCGAAGGCTTATCAAATAAATTCATCTGCACTATCCGATCCGCAATAAATTCATAATAATCTGCTAATGAAGCAGGATCGAGCACATCTTCAAGTGGTTTATTTACTGAAAAAACTACAGAAAAACGATACTTACCACGATTACGAAGTATTCTGAGATTGGAAAAAAAATCAGTAGTAACTGTTGGAACATACTCTTCAAAACGGTCAAATAAAAAAACTATTGAGATTTTCTTCTCAAGAGAGAGGTAATCAACTGCTTCTTTAAACCCCTGGAAGAGGAGAAATTCATCCTGAAATTTTAAATGTTCTCTAAAAATATCTCCTACTGCCTGATTTTCTTCTTTCATCCCCCGCTCACGTAATGATTCAGTCAGATTAAGGAACAAATATTTCATGACATCAGCAAGCGGTCTATTACGAATCTCGGAAAAATCCACAAGGACGAAATGGCTCTCATCCTGAAATGTACCAAGATGTTTTTCTCGGATTTTTTTATTGTAAACCATAAGTCCCAAAACAGTTGAACGGTTTACTCCGGGAATACCCACGAGCTGGCAGGAATTTCCTTTTTTAACGTACGCTACAATCTTGTTGATTTCTTCCTTGCGGGTATCTTCAGGGAATTGCGCTAAAAAATGCTCTTCAAACATATATCTCATTGTAACGATTCTTCATGCAATCTTCAATCTTCCTCTTGCTTTTCCGCAAATATCTTTGTACGCTAACTATATGCAGTATTTTGCGTTAACGCTTCCAGGAAATCAAACAATAAATCCTCCGTCCAGTGTGCCCCATGGCGGTTTAAGTACTGTTGCCAAGGTTGTTGGGAATGCTATTACCTTTATGCTCATAATTGCAGCTGTTTTATCTCTTATCTATCTGGTATTGGGCGGTATTATGTGGATAAATTCCGGAGGAGATAAACAAAAAGTGGCAGCGGCCAGAGCACGGTTGACGTATGCAATTATTGGACTGGTAGTCGCATTAGCATCTTTCTTTATCGTCAGCGTCATGGGATATCTCTTTAAAGTAAACTTACTGAATCTTTAATACAATCTTGATCCCTTGACAAACAAAAAAAAATTGTTTTATGATGGTATAGATATGAAAAAGCTCGTCACGACACTTCTTACTGCTGGAACATATTTGGGGTTTGCCTCGTCAGCATTTGCCCAAGCAAAAGTCAATCCTTGTGGAAGCTCTGGACAATTCAGTAAACTCTGCAACCTCAACGCAAATAGTATTGGACCGATTGTCGGAGCAGCTGTCGCTTTTATTCTCGTTGCGGCGGCATTAATAGCACTCTTCTTCCTTATTTGGGGAGGCATTCGATGGATTATGTCTGCTGGAGATAAAGCAAAGGTAGACAGTGCACGGCAAACAATCACAGCTGCAATTATCGGTTTGATCATTGCTTTCCTGGCTTTCTTTATTCTCTCTCTTGCATTAAGCTTCTTTGGCCTGAGCTTAACGAACTTAACACTTCCAAAAATCCCCAACGCTTAAGCTGAGTTTTTCTTCTTGCTTTTTTCCTTACTCTTTTGCTACGCTTAGTTTATGCTTCTTAGAATATTTATCATTCTTACCTTTTTCTCTGTCATTGGACTCTTTACTTCGCCCGTGCCAGCACATGCACAAAGTTGGGGTGGATGTGTTGTTAATGGCATAGCAACACTGCGATGTATTCCAATTGTTTTTAATAACATTGTCAATGCCGCATTGATATTTGTCGGCAGTGTCGCTGTTATTCTTCTCATATATGCCGGAATCAGGTTTATCATGTCAGGCGGTGATCCCAAACAGACACAGCAAGCAAGACAAATTATTACCTATGCCATCATTGGTCTTGTTATTGTCTTAACATCGTTTGGAATAATATATCTCATAGGCTACTTAACAAACTCTACTAATTGTATTACCGACCTTAATGCTATGACACACGGCGGGTGTAAATAGTCATCTTCTTTTCACACCACGCTCATTTCCTTACCGCTTTTGACCTATTTTGTTAGGGTTGCAATCAAATTTTTCACGTTATACACTTTTAGCAATAGAATACAACAGTATTATCGTTATATTCGATTTTTAAATTATGGATCAACACCCAATTCCACAAGATGTTACCGGTTTTCAGTTCAAGTTAATCGGCACAATGACCGTAAAACAATTCGGATATGTTGCCAGCGGAGTTGTTATGGCTGTTATACTCTATTACTTACCACTTCAATCTGCATTTGGTATTCTATTAAAAGTGTTGCTTGTCCCTCTTTTTGGAGCAAGTGGTGTTGTCATTGCTTTTGTACCGATCGACGGCAGGCCGATAGATCTTATGACCTCAAACTTCGTGAAAGCTTTATTCTCACCAAATCAATATATCTATCATCGGCAGGGAAGAAAGTTGAGTTTCGGAGATGTCGTAGAAGTAAAGCCACAATCTCCTAAAAAAACACAACAAAAAGTACAAACACAGATAAACCCAAGAGACACCTCCAAACAGCTTAGTCAAAAAGAGGAAAAGCTCCGCGCTCTTTTACTCAATTCTAGAGGGATAGATAAAAGCGATATTGATAAAAGGGAATCAGCTTTCCTACAGTCATTAACATTGCCACAAACAACCCCAGGGGTAACGCAAACAACTACAACTCAAATAACAACGCATGCTTCACCATCTATTAGCTCTCAATTGCCTAAACCATTTCCGCTGCCACAACAATTCCCTTCTCCTTTGCCTGCTATCAAACAACCGGTTACCCCTCTACCAATGACACAACAACCAATACAAAAACCACAGTCAAGTCAAAACAAACAAGATGAGCTTACAAAAAAGGAAACCGCACTTGAACAAGCATTAAGCCAGGCTAAGCAGGAAGAATTATCGAGTAACTCTCCAGCAACACATACTGTTGCAGAGCAGAAAATAACACTTTTATCAAAACAAATACAAGAAGTACATGCTCAAAAACAACAGCTCGAGAATGAACTTGTTCTTCTTCAAACGCAGTTGGCATCCCAAAAAACACATGCATCATCTAACCCAATCCCGAATCTTCAAATACAGAACATCCAAGATCCGCAGCACGTACGGGTTATCCCACAAAACGTAACAGTAAAGGCTGGACTACCTCATGTTTCAGATTCACCAAATGTAGTTGTTGGTATTGTAAAGGACCCAAGGGGGAATATTCTGTCAAATATATTGGTGGAAGTAAAAGATAAGGACGGTAACCCGGTTCGAGCATTCAAGACAAATCAACTTGGTCAATTTGCTTCCGCTACTCCATTAAGCACCGGTATTTATACGATGGAACTTGAGGATCCAAAAAAACAACAGCGTTTTGATGTAATAAAGATTAATGCAAACAATCAAATTATGCCGCCAATTGAGGTAATATCACATGACGCAAGAGAAGAATTACGCAAGCAATTATTTGCGAACTAAAATAATTTATAAATATGTATCACTATAATTTTTTAACTTTTAATTTTGAACTTTTAACTTAATTATGGCTGCCCAAAAAATTCACGCAACAACACAAAAATTTACCGAGATAGTCGATTTCGCTGACGATCTTGTAATTCTCGATGGTGGAAACGCATGTATGATTATTGAGATTACTGCAAGTAATTTTGCGCTCCTCTCAAAACAAGAGCAAGATTCTCGAATTTATTCCTATGCAGGGATGCTAAATTCTCTTTCTTTTCCAGTGCAGATTCTTATTCGGAACCGCCGCATGGATATTTCATCCTACATTCATGAGCTTGATGAGGTTATTAGAAATACAAAAAACGAGCAACTTGCAGCATATGTTGAATACTACAGCGCATTTGTCAAAGAGATGGTAACAGTGAATGTTGTCTTAAATAAATCATTTTATATGATTGTTCCCTTTTCATCACTTGAAATGGGTATTTCCGGTGCTGCGCAAACACAACAAAAAAAGCAGTCTCAAAAAGAAACGTTCATTGAATCTGCTCACAAAATATTAGAAAATAAAGCAAATTCACTACTCGGGCAACTGCAAAAATTTGCAACATCCGCACGTGTCCTTGAAAAAGAAGATTTAATTAAACTCTTCTACGAAATATATAACGAAGACACAGAAGTAGACATTGAACAAATGCAAGCTGGAGCTAATGCACCGCTTATCCGAGGAGAAATGTAATCATGAATGTACCTTTTTTAAAAAAACCAGAAGCTGCAGCGGGTCAACCGCAAAATCCGGCGCAGCCAGCAACAGGAAAAGCGAAAGCACCGGCAAAAACAAAAGTTACAAAAGCGCCTCCGCAAAAACAAACGAGTCCCTTGCATACATTTGAGAAAGGGCTGACATCTGTAGTCGATCTTATAGCGCCATCTTCAGTTGAAGTTGATTTCCGTTATATCCGCATCGGTGATTCATTCTATACAACATTATTTATCGCCGGCTATCCGCGGTATGTTTCTCCCGGATGGCTTGAAGGAATCATTGACTACGATCATACCCTTGATATCAGTATGTTCTGCTACCCTACTTCTTCTACCGACGTCTTGTCAGACCTAAAACGGAAAATCGGAGAAATGCAGGCAACACTTTCTTCTGACGCCGAACAAGGAAAAGTGGCAGATCCCACCGTCGAAGCAGCACTGGAAGACGCACTCGGGCTCCAGGAAGAACTAGCAAAGGGAGTTGAACGCTTCTTCCAATTCGGCTTTTATATCACTATTTCGGATCCTGACCTTATCAAACTGCAAGATGCAGTTAAGAATCTACAAACCTCGCTTGGCTCTCTATTACTGACAGGGAAACCGGCAACACTCCAAATGGAAGAAGGTTTTAAATCATCACTGCCGATGGGACAAGACCGTCTCTATATTACTCGTAACATGGATACGACATCACTTGCGTCAACGTTTCCATTCACCTCAGCGGTGCTTACACAAAACAAAGGCGTCATGTATGGAGTAAATCAACAGAACGGGTCTCTTATCATCTTTGATAGATTTTCTTTAGAGAACGCTAATGAAGTTGTCTTAGGAAAATCCGGGGCCGGAAAATCATATACTATTAAACTCGAAATCATGCGGCAGTTCATGCTTGGAGCTGAAGTTATTGTCATTGATCCTGAGGGTGAATACGAAACACTTACTCCTGCACTCGGCGGCGAAGTTGTTGAATTCTCTTCCAGTTCCGCGATAAAAATTAATCCGTTCGACCTTTCCGATGTGTATGAAGAAGGTGAAAATGAACTTGGCTTGAAGATCCTTTCATTGCACGGGTTACTGAAAATTATTACCGGCGACCTCGACGCCGAGCACGATGCCATCCTTGATCGTGCGCTGATTGAGACGTACCGTTCAAAAGGGATAACGACTGATCCTGCAACGCAGAAAAAGCAACCACCCCTTATGGAAGACTTATATAAAACGCTTCTCGGTATGGAAAATCAGCCGGCCCGTGAACTTGCCTATACACTGGAAAAATTTATTAAAGGGAGTGCCTCTGGTATTTTCAATCAGCAGTCAAATTTTGAGATCAATAATCCCCTAACGGTATTCTCTATACGCAACTTGGAAGAGGCACTTCGTCCAGTTGCAATGCATATCATTCTTGATTTCGTCTGGACAAAAGTAAAAAGGTCTTTGAAGAAAAGAATCCTTATCCTTGATGAGGGCTGGTACATGATGAAATATCAAGATTCCGCATCGTTTGTCTATTCAATTGCCAAACGCGCACGGAAATACTTTCTCGGTATGACAACTGCAACACAAGATGTAGAAGACTTTCTTAAAAATGAGTACGGCAAAGCTGTGCTTACCAATTCTTCGATTCAAGTGCTGTTAAAACAAGGCACTGCAGAAGTCGATATGATAACCGATACCTTCTATCTTTCCGAAGGCGAAAAAGCGCTACTTTTATCTGCAGATGTTGGAGAAGGGTTATTCTTTGCCGGACAAAACCACGTCGCGATGAAAGTGTTTGCCGCACCCTTTGAACATGAACTCATTACTTCCAACCCCATGGAATTATTGAAAAAGCAGCAGGAGCAGGAACGAAACGCCCAGGTAGACGCTGCAACGACCGGAGAGCCGCAGACCGCCATCCCAATGGCGACACCAACAGTTGCCGTTCCTAATCAAAACCCTACTGCAGATGTACCTGCTTCTCCACCGTCGCCAACGACACCAAGTTCGCAATAGCAAGAAGCAGTATACCTCTTGCTTCAGTTTTGCTACTATTTAGATATGGCATCAATAAATTTAAAATCAGGACCAACAAAGACAGGGAGATCATCGGGAGTAAGACCAACAGGTCCAGGTGGATCCAGACGGCCCGGGGGACCAAGTAGACCCGGTGGAGGACCTGGAGGATCAACGAGACCACCAGGAGGATCCCAATCTTCTGGAGCAGCAGTAGGAAGAGGGGTAAAGGGTGGGTTAAATGCTACAAGAAATCTTGGTAAGGCTGCAACTCAAGGTTCCGCCGGTATGATGAACCAAGCAAACCCGGGTAAGTTAGGTAAATTTGCCAGCGGTATAGGAAAAGCTCGGCAAGCTGGGAAAGACTACAGAAATAACATTAAGAACCAGGCAAAGGATCAGGCAAAAAAACAGGTTAAGAGAGTTGCCAAGCAGGCTGCAAGAAGCGCAGCGAAAAGTCTTGCAGCAGAAACTTTTGGATTAAGTGTGGTTGTAGTCGAAGCAATTATCCACTGGAAAATTATCATTTATATTATTGCCGGTATTATTCTTTTTATATTACTATTACTGTCTGGAGACGCCGCAGGTACTTCTGCAGGCTACCTTAACCAACTGGCTCAGCAACAACAAAATCAGACTAATCCTCTTCAAGTAACAATTACCTGTACACCTGCAGAAATTGCTGTTGGAAAAACCTCTATCTGTACAATCAATGTCACCTATCCGGGTGGTGCAGATGACATTGCTGTTGTTGCGACAATTTATCCCAAAGCAGAATATGTGAAAGGATCAGCAAATCATAATGGGATTTATAATGCTACGAGTACAACAATTAGCTGGGATGCAAAGCAAGAAAAGCTTCCACTTATAAATCCTATTAATCTCACGTTTACGTTGACTGTTAAAAAAACGGTAGACGTACAGGGTGTCCCTATCACTGCCACTGCTAATGTGAGCGGCGGAACAGCGGGGACAGGAGGGAACGTAGCTGCAAATAAGAGCACTTGTGGAGGAAAATACAAGCTCAATAGTCCCCTTGGCAATTTTGGCGATCCACAATGCAATTTCACGAAAGACCAATTACATGCATTAATTCAGCAAAAAGACCCAAAACACCTTAACGACTGGTATAAAATTATTATTCCCCTAGAAACAGGAGGGACCTTTAACCCAAATAGTTTTAATCCGAACTCAACAAGTGCTAAAAGTAGTGGAACTCTTGGCGCTTTTGGTCTCTACCAAATGAATCAAGCAGGAAAAGGGAGCGGTCAATACGATAATGGTTCAGTCGTTTGGTCGCAACAAACTGATAATGCGATACAATATAATAATGCCCTTATACAAAAAGGCTGTGATTTCAGATATTGGTCAACAGCAATAAGTGCTGGTATTTCTAAGGGCTCTTGTTAAAATATGCTAAAACAACTACTTCACTATGTAAAAACAAAATCAAAGCATATGCAGTTTCAGGACTATGCAGCATTAGCTTTTGCTCTGGTTCTCTTGAGTATTATTGCTTTTATTATACTAGTAATTTTTCAGCCACATTCTCCTTCAACACAAATAGTTCCAAAACCAACCCCTGAATATTCAACGTCTACCAATACAAGTACTCCTCGAGTTTTCTATAATCAAACTTCAATAACCAAAATATTAAATTCATCAAACAATCCTCCGACACTTACAAATAACGATACGCTTGCAAAAGCAAAAATTCTAACAAACTTACCGCAAGGACAACAAACAGGATTACTCTACCAAACAAATGATATTTCTATCAATTATATCCATGACGCAGATGAATTTTACGTAGTGATCTTTTCAAATAATATTAACGCAGCAAAAGCAGAAGCAGTAGTTTGGCTTGAGGCAAATGGCATGAGCCAGCAAGCAATTTGTAATTATCCTATTATTTTTTATCCAAGCTCCTCTGTACAAACATACCTCCAGCAGACGCATATTGTTTTTAGTCTCTTAGCTCCTGGCTGCTAAATAATGTACTTCAGACATAACAATCATTCACTCTCTTGCTAAAGATATACTTTTTTGCTTATGATAGTAATATGAGAAAGAAAGTCCTTTTGAATATAACTACTTTTTTTCTATATTTTTTAGTAGCGAGCTTCGTAACACTCTTCACAGCACTCCCCGCTCATGCAGCCACTATTTTACTAGATCCTGGGCATAGTTCTATAGTATCAAGTGTCTGTAATCCTTCTCTATCAAAAGGAGTCTACGATGATCCATATGGTATTTATGATGACGATTATCCAAATTGCCCAGAAATTAAGGAAGTTATGGACGTAGCTAATTGGTTAAATCAAAAGCTCACTGCTGATGGTTACCATGTTATTATGACAAAGACAGCATGGGACTCACCTACATTTGTTTCGTTATGGGATAGAGCGCAACAAGCAAACACGAATAACGTTGATCTTGCTGTCAGCATCCATGATGATCATGGGCAACAATGGAGCAATTTTGCCCAAGTTTACGACCAACGAACTAATGAATACCGTGTGAATAAAAACGGTAACAAAGTTACATTTGCTAAAGTTGCCGGTTCTGCTGCTGACTCTATAGCAAATAAAAGCCAACAGTATGCTCAAATTATGGCTAAAGAGCGATCGAAGACTGAAGGACATACCGTTTCACCTACCCAAGTAAACTTTGCTGGTCGTGCTCCACTAGCTGCTGGAAATATTACCCAGGTACAGCTTTATGCAAAAGTTCCGTGGGTCTACAATGAAGTTGGCGGTATTGGCATAGATTTAAATAAATATGAACAAGGTATTCTTAACGGCATTGAAAAAGCAGTTCTTCCATCAGGAGGAGGAAACGGCACTGGTAACTCAACAGCATGTTTTATCCTTAACCAGAATAATCTTCCGAAAGACGCTTCACTTCCCGCGGGATGCGGGAGTGGCGGCGGGAATCAAAGCGTCGTTGCGCTGGGAGAAAAATATATTAACAATCCAAAATATTTATATATATGGGGAGGGCCATCAGGAGGCTACCAGACAACAAATCCAAATGGGTTTGATTGTTCCGGTTTTGCACAGTGGATATGGTATCATGGAACCAATAATAAAGTAGTATTAGCTAGAACGACATCAGATGCATGGGATAATGCTGCTAAGTATAAACTTCAAAAGTTCCTCCCCTCCCAAATTTCTCAGATTCAACCTGGTGATCTTTTATATTTTTACGGTGGAGAAGCGCCACCAGCACCCAGACCCGGACATGTCGGGGTTTATACGGGAGACAATAAATGCGGAGGCCCTAGGTGTTATATGGAATTTGCCAATTCAGGACAAAAAGGAGATTATGCAAGCCTTAATACTAATGGTACTGGTGGTGCAAAATTTTATGGATTTCTCAGGCCTATGGTACAATAAAATTATGAAAGATAAACTACTAATACAACTAAATAAATATATAGAATATATAAAAAATAATAAATACAATGCTTATTTCATTGGGGCAATAACTATTCTACTCATTCTGATTATTTCAATGATAACAATTATTGCATCCAGTAATTCATCAAAAAAAACATCTACTGTTCCATCAATATCTCCTGCACAAGGAATTTCACAATACCCGTCAACCGATTTTGTATCGCCATCAATTTCACAAATATCACCTTCTGATTCATCTATTCCTATTACGACTCCTAATCCAACTGAGGCTGCAGTAATTGAAAACCAGACAAAGCAACAAATTGCTCCTAATGTTGCTGTACCTTACACCGTCTCAGGTATTACAAAATATGGAGATAACTGGGCAAATATGTCTATTACAAACCAAGATGTTGGAAGCGCAGGAGTAATAGTAAAAAAGGTGAATGGCGAATGGAAAGTTGTAATGGGTCCAGGTTCATTTTTCTCAGCAGATCAACTTCAATCTATAGGAGCACCGCAGGCACTTATCAATAATGACACTAGTTCCCCTTCACCAAGTGAATTACCATCACCATCCTCAGTATCTAACGATATTCAGTAGTTTTTTTATTTTCTATTACCCTTGCACCCTAATCGGCATGATGAGATGAAGAAATGACTCGTCATTTTGTACTTTAAAAACACCCGGATTCAATGGACCAATCATATCAAAAACCATTTCTTTTTCCTCGACATTTCCAAGCACATCAAGCAGATATTTTGCATTAAAGGCAATTTCATTTTCTTCACCGCTTAATGTTGCGTCAACCTCAACGGAATTTTCTCCAATCGAAGATGATCCAGATGAAACAGTTATATGATCTTTTACCAAAGACAGCTTGATGATATTTGCAGAGTCCCTCGCAAATACCGAGCATATCTTAACTGCTTTCAACAATTCTTCTCTATCAAAAGAAACACTGACTGAAAAGTCGGAAGGAATAATCTTCTCAAAATTAGGAAATTCGGCTTCTATAAGTCTCCCGATCAACACCGTATCTCCTTGTTCAAAGATTACTTGATTGTGTTCTGTTGCAATATACATACTGATATCCGCATTTTCATCTTTCATCGCCAATAGCTCTCTAAAGACTCGTGCGGGAACAATAAATGATGTATCTTCTGTCTTACTCTCAGTTACCTTATAATGACGCAATGATAACCGGTAACCGTCTGTGGCAACCAGGAGAAACCCTTGCGCTTCTTTACGGACCAAGACGCCCGACAAAGCAGGCCTGGTAGTATCCTGACTTGCTGAGAAGGCGACGGACGCAAGTTCCTTCTTAATATTTTTTCCAGAAAGGACAGCAAGCTTTTCTCCTTTCACTTCATACAGCCTAGGAAATTCATCACTGCTGACTGTTTGGAAAACACTTTTTGTCCGCTTCGTTGATACTTCAAGCTTGCTGTCATTTGTTTGTATTGTAATGGAATCGTCTGTTAGTGAATTTATGAGTTCGGTAAACAATCTTGCAGGAACTGTTGTTTTTCCTGGCTCAAGGATTTTTGCAGGACACGTTACTTCTATTCCTATTTCCAAATCAGTAGAACTAAGTTTAATTGCGTTTTCTTGCGTTTCAATCAAAATATTCAACAATACCGGTAATTGATTTTTTGTTGATATGGCTCTGTTGAGAAAAGAAAGTTTTTGTTGGAGATTTGGCGTTAGTAAGTTAAGCTTCATATATCTATTTGTAGTTGTTGTAGTGTATATGGAAATGTGGAAAAATGCAACTACGAAGAAGCTTATAAAGTAAATAAATAAAGGTAGAAAAACTAAGAAACTGGAACACTTAAGAGTTCAGTTAGTCTGATTTTCGGACCTCAAAATACTAAAAACGTTCATATAAGCTAGATTAAATGGACGTTACGAAAGTGGTTTATAGTAGTCAATTAAATATACTATAGAGAGCCTACACTCTTGTGGAAAACCTGTGGATTATTTTGGGGAATAGTTGTGTATAACTAAATTAACGAAAGTAATCCCCTTGTTATCCCCTCAGATATTTTGTTATTCCCAAGATATCCTCAGTGACTTGTTCCTTCTTATCCACAAGATCCGTTATTTTATCCACACCATGCATTATCGTAGTGTGGTCACGTCCGCCTAGGAGGTTACCAATCTCAACCAACGTTACACCAAGTTCTTTATGAATGAGATACATGGCAACTTGCCGTGCCCTCACCAGAGAAGCAGTGCGTTTTGGTCCTTTTAACTGAGTCGTCTTCACTTTGTAATAAGAACAGACATATTCGATAATATCATCTGCATGGAGGTGCCGTCTTTTTTCTTCTATCATAGTTCCCAATGCTTGCTCTGCGAGTTCAAGGGTAATGAGACTGCCCTGTGTTGTTGCCTGTGTGATGACCCGCAGCAAGAGACCTTCAAGGCTTCGGGTATCCTCCGCTTTTTCAGCAAGCAAGCTTGTGACCTCTGGTGAAATATCAAACCCGTATTTTTTTGCTTTGATTCCCACGATTGCTGCTTTTAACTCAAAATCGGGTGCAGAGATATCAACCGTCAGTCCTCCGGCAAACCGAGAAGAGAGGCGTGCCTCTAGTTTTTTAATCTCTTGTGGTGGTCGGTCAGATGTGAGGCAGATCTGTGATCCGTTATCGATAAGGATATTGAATGTATGAAAAAGTTCCTCCTGTGTTGCCTCCTTACCTTCGATAAATTGAATATCGTCAATCAGAAGCAGTTTGGCGGAACGGAAACGTTTTTTCATACGGGCTGTTTCGTGACTGCGGATCGCATCAACAACTTCATTGGTAAATTCCTCACTAGTAATGTAGACTACCTTATTTATCGGATTCTGTTGATACACATCATTGGCAATTGCGTGCATAAGGTGGGTTTTCCCCACACCGACCGGTCCATAAAGAAAGAGCGGATTATATGATGTGCCGAGATTGGCTGCGACGGTTTGTGCGGAAACAAACCCAAGCTGATTGCCGGCTGACACAGCAAAGTTTTGAAACGTGAAGTCAGGCCGGACTCTCGGCAGATGTCCGATGGTTGAGGGTTTTTGTTGCGTTTCTTCCTGCATAAAAAGTGGTGCGCTTTTATCCTCCCCTTTCTTTTGTGGCATTGCCTTTGGAATAAAGAGTAATGAGACATCTTTACCATAATGCGTTTCAAGGAAGGTTTGGATGTCCTTTGCAAAGCGTTTTTGTAAAAGGTCTATAACAATTGTTGAGGGAGCTGCGACAGTTGCAATATTTTCTTCAAGGGATAATAAGTGAGTGTTTTTAAAAAGAGTGTGGAAATTTGTAGGAGAAATTTTTTTCTGCATATCCTGCAATACTTTTTTCCATAGTGTATCAAGCTGATCATTCATAACATTTTTTACCTGTAAGCAATTAAATAATGTGGATAACTTTTTGTCAAGGACTAATGTATCATGCGACAGTCCCTTTCCGCAAGTATATGTTTCAAAATTTGTTAATTGTTAATTCAGACGAATTTTGGTATACTTAGGTTTATGGAACGATTAACAAAAGGGAAAAAAATAAAAAGGATCCGCAAACACGGGTTCTTGACACGCATGAAAACGAATGATGGAAAGAAAATGATAAAACGACGCCGTGATCAGAAACGAAAAGATCTTGCAGTTTCGTTATAAATACCTACTTCATGTTGTCACGCGAATACCGTTTACCAGCAACAACCAAACTTTCTCAAGCCAGATTTGCACGATTCCCTTCCTTCAGTGTTAAGTATGCTGTAAATGGATTGACTGTCAGCAGATTTGCGTTCATTGTGAGAAAGTCAGTAGATAGCCGAGCAGTTGCTCGGAACAGAATACGCAGGGTATTCCGTTCCTGCATTGAAGAACTTCGCGAACAGATATTTCCTGGATATGACATGCTTTTTTTTCTGGAAAAAGGTATAATAGACAAACAACAACAAGATCTCTGTCAAGAGTTGCGAACAGTGTTACAGCAAAAAGAGCTAATAAAATGAAGAATCTTTTACTTACTACAATAACCGTTTACCAGAAATTTTTTGCCCCGGCTTTCCATCAGTTATTGGGTATCAAGTCAGCATGTAGAAGCAATCCTACCTGTACTGTCTATGCAAAACAGGTTATCACCGAATATGGTGCAGGAAAAGGACTGCTCATGTCTTTACGGCGAATTCTCAATTGTCAGCCTTATTTTAGTATATGAATTTTTTTGACATCATTTTAATTAACCCGATACTGAATGTCTTGGTCTCGATTTACCAACTCCTGACCGTTCTTCATATCCCATCGGCATTGGGTTTCTCCATAATATTATTAACCATAGTCGTCCGGCTGATCCTCTACCCGTTCATGCATCAAAGCATCAAACAGCAGAAAAAGATGCAGCAACTCACCCCTCATATCAACAAGTTGAAAGAAAAACATAAAGATGACGCGAAACGTTTACAGGTGGAGCAAATGGCACTCTTTAAGGAACATGGTGTTAACCCGGCATCGGGATGTCTTGTGATGATTATCCAGATCCCTATTCTCATCGGGCTTTATAGAGTACTTTTGCAAGCAGTCAATTCGAAGACCTCGCTTACTGATATTAACAGCAGGTTATACACCGAAGGACTTAAGCTCCATCATTTGTGGGATACGAGCTTCTTTGGACTCTCTTTGGCACATACGCCGGCACAGCTGATTCACCAGACTGGATTTGCTATCCTTTTGGTAGCGGTACTTACCGGGGGCTTGCAGCTGATCCAGTCAAAAATGATGATGGTTCCTGCTGCAGAAGCTCCAAAACAGGAGAAGAAAAAGGAGCCGGATTTTGCAACAACCTTCCAAACTCAAACTATGTATCTTCTGCCGTTGATGGTCGGCTTCTTTTCATACTCATTGCCGTTTGGGCTATCTCTCTACTGGAATACTTTGACGATTTTTGGTATCATACAGCAGTACATAATTTCGGGATGGGGCGGACTGGTTGACTGGCTTCCCTTTCTGAAAAAATCTGAATAAACGATATGGAAAAAATAGCATTAACAGATAAAGAACGGAAAGACGTAGAACAGCTGATTGAGAAGCTGTTTTCCCTTCTTGAGATTGAAGGCACGTTTACGTTAGAAGAACACGACGATGTGCTTGACATCATGATGGAAACCAAAGACACGGGTATTGTGATCGGCTATCATGGCGAAGTCTTGGAGTCACTCCAGCTCGTACTTTCCTTGGCGATCGCGAAAAAGATCGGCCGTTTTGTCCGCGCTTCAATAGAAGTCGACGGCTATAAAAAGAACCGTACGGAATATCTACACAATCTTGCTATGCAGACCAAAGAAAAAGCGCTATCGGAAAATAAAGAACAAGTATTGTCTTCTTTGAAGTCTTGGGAACGGCGTATCATTCATGTCTATCTTCAGGAAGATGATCAAGTTACCTCAGAATCATCCGGAGAAGGAAAAGAACGAGTCCTCATTATAAAACCAAAATAACCACTTCAGAATACCGATTGCGAATTGGAAATTCCAAAACCCAAAGAACAAATTTCGCCTTTCTCATTCAAACGATGTAATTATCACTGAAGAGTCTGCTGGTATTTGGAAATTGAATTGATTTACGTAGTGGATTATTGGTAGTATTGGGATAATCAAGAATAGGGTTTGGTATGGCCATTGTTGAACGCTGGATCTTTTATCTACTCGTACTCCTCCTTCCTGTCCAACTGGGCAAACATTTTTGGCCGAGCTACTCCAGTGTTTCAGGAATCAGAATAGATTACCTCTCGCCGACCATATATCTTACAGATATCCTTCTTGTTTTATTGTTTGGATGTTATGCCTACCGCATTTTTAAAACTATTAAAGAGGCAAACAGCAACGATCGGAGATCAAAACCATCTATTCGCCAAACTCAGGATTCTGGGTTAACCGAAGGACAGAGCAAGCGTAAAATATATTTTATTAGTAGTTTGGTAGTACTCTTTATCGTTGTTAACGTTCTTACCTCCTCCCGTCCCCTGCTAAGCCTGTATGGCGCTGCGAAACTCGGAGAGTTTGCTTTTCTAGCATTTTATGTCACAAAAACGTTTAGGTCAACGTTTCAGGTTCAAATCATCACAATACTTTTTGCAACAAGCAGCATCTTTGAATCAATGCTGGCAATGTTGCAGTATATCAATCAAGGATCATTGAACGGTATGTTTTATTATTTTGGTGAGAGGACATTCACTAGCATGACACCGGGAATTGCCAATGCATCAATCGGAGGCGCGTTAATACTGAGACCATATGGCACATTCCCCCATCCTAATGTCCTGGCTGGATATTTGTTAATCGGAATGGTTCTTGTCTGGGGCTTTCTATTCAAAAATACCAAACAGTGGATGCAGGTAATCGGTGCTGTCTCTCTTTTGATTGGCAGTATTGCGTTACTGTTGACGTTTAGTCGGGTGGCAATTCTTTTATGGATACTATTACTTCTTACGATTTTGGTGAAGTATCTGTTGGTGTCCGTGAAGACAAGCCGCTCAAAAATCATAGCGATCGCAATAACTATAGTTTGTGTTGTATTTATCCGCATGACGCCTGTTGTTCATGACGTTGTAATCCGTTTTGCAACGACTTCTCTATCTGATGAATCGGTGACCGAGAGAACTGAATTGCTATCTACCGCCTTCACCATAATAAAACAACACCCTCTCTTGGGGGTCGGATTGTACAATTTCATTCCTGCAATGGCGCCGCTACAGAAGCCGCTTCCTTTGGGATTATATCTGCAGCCGGTACATAATATTTTTATGTTAGTTATGGCCGAAACAGGACTGATCGGTTTGGGATTATTTATTTGGATGTTAGTAATAACGATTAAACGGATTGCGAGTTGTGAGTTGCGAATGAAGAGGACGTTTATGGTTTTGATGGCAATTATTTTGTTGACCGGAATGTTTGATCACTATTGGATGACACTGCAGCAGGGACAATTACTTTTTGCAGTTGTATTGGGATTGGGTTGGATGAGATTAAAAAAAATTTCATAAGCTTCGTTGTTTGTTTGATCAAGGCTAATAAAATAGTTTTTTAGGTTGCTTCCATTCACGTCATGAGAAAAATCCGCGAAAGCTTGATATATCAATCTGGCATTCTTATTATTTTCGTTTTGGATTGTCTTTTCAGTCCAAACTCATCCATTGATTTCTACGAAAAATATGCGAGCCTCAAAGCTAAAAAAATTAAAAGTTCAAAGGTAGAAGTGGAAAATTAGTGAAGAACGTTTTAATTTTTTTTCTTATTATGTATTTTCGAACTTTGCACTTTAAACATTTAATTTATTTTGATGTATGATAAAGATATGGAGCAAAAACGGCCGATTCTTATTACCAGCGAAGAAGTTGAGCAGTTGCCGATTCTTATTGTCGACAAAAAGGGAATTATTGGCACCGGCTTGGCAAAGGTTCTCCGTGACCAATTTCTTGTCGTAATTGTCACGGCTCATGATGTGGAGAAGCACGGAAATGTTATCCATGTCCCCTATCACCGGAAGATTCCAATGATTCCCGATAACGCCTATTCGCACATTATTATTATTTATAACGGTGAGACAGAGCTTATGGATATGTTGCCCGCTTTTGAGCAAAAAGCAGAAGCGGTCAAGTCTCGGTTCTTATTTATCACGTCCCTTTTATACAGTAGTAAAAAATTGCTTGCCAGATTGCAGCAACCGGAATTCTCTTATCTCCAAATAGTACTGTATGGAGAGACCTTCAATAATGCAATCACCGAAGCAAATGAAGTAAATTTTTATATCCACCAAGCAAGAGTATACGGAAGGATAGAAGTTCCCAAAGAAGGATTGGGGAAGCTCTACCCTATTTTTTTTGACGATGTTCTGACATCAATTGTCTCTCTGGCATTTGCTGTAGAACGTCCGAAAAGACCGGTATTTCTTTTTCCTCACCACACCTATACACAGGTTACGGTTGCCCGGATTATCCAGACCATCGACCCAATGGTTAAAGTCGACTACAGTAAAAAGGAAAGTGACGAGCATGCTTTTTATATTCCGACTGATGGTCTCTACTTTTTCCGGGACTACAATCTTGAAGAGCGTCTCCGGAAAATTGATTTCTCCAGGGTTGGTCACCGTGCCAAATTACCCCAAAAGAAAATACGGTTAAAGCTGCCCTACGCAAAGATACATAAAAACCGGTTGAATAATCTCATTGCAATTTTTATTGCGGTATTTATTGCACCACTTGTCCTTGCATTTCTCTGTGCACTCTTGGGTGCAGGGATGATAACTCTCTCTGTACGGCAGGTAGAACAAGGCAATCTGCCGTTCGCCACAACTTCATCATCGATTGCGCAATATTCTTTTGCTACCGCCCAAGTGCTTGGCCCAAGTCTTCTTCTTCCGCAGCTGATTGTTCCACAATTGAAAAGTCAGTTCGTTGCTACCATGCAGACAGGTGAGACAATTGCAATGAGTGAAGTATCAATTCTTCAAGCCGCACAGACCTTGAAAGATATTTATGAGGGCAAAAGTGCCAATCCGCAGAATGACTTTCTTCACGCGCTAGCTACGATGAAGAATACCTTGCTGACACTGCAGCAGCTAGAAGCTGAAAATAAACTTCCTCACATGGTACAAGATAAGCTGCAGCGTTTTGACGGGTCAATAAATTTGATTGAAGAAACGATTGATACCTGGCCGAATATCTTGGGGTTTGAAGGGAAGAAAACATATTTAGTACTTTTTCAGAATAATATGGAATTGCGACCTGGCGGTGGATTTATCGGTTCATACGGTATCCTGCCTGTTGATAATGGTAAGATAGGGAAGTTGCAAATTCATGATGTCTATGATGCCGACGGACAATTGACGGAACATATCCAACCACCCTATGGATTGCAGCGTTATCTTGGGGCATCGCATTGGTTCCTTCGCGATAGCAACTTCGACCCAGACTTTACCCGTGATGCGGTACAGGAGGAGTTCTTCCTGAAAAAAGAAACCAAACAAAAAGTGGATGGTGTCATAGCCATTGATACGACATTCTTGAAAGACCTTATTGCACTCGTCGGACCCGTTGTCGTTCCGGATTATAATGTAACAGTTACATCAGATAATTTTTACCTGCTTACCGAAACGAACGCTGAGAAGAACTTTTTCCCCGGTTCCACGCAAAAGAAGGATTTTCTCAGGAGTCTCAGTAATGCATTGCTTAATAAATTGTCATCGGACAAACAAGTATCCTATGAAAAATTTGCGCAGATGATTGTAAACTCGGTCATGCAGAAAGATTTATTATTTGGGTTTACGGATACTGGTGTGCAAAATGTCTTTACCGTGAACGATCTGTCATCGTCATTGTGGGATGACAGACAAGCAGAGAAGAGCACGACATATGATTTTCTTGGTGTCGTAGATGCCAATGTGGGCGCCAATAAAGCGAATTACTATGTAAAACGATCATTGAGTCATTCAGTGACGATTGATGACTTTGGCGGGCTGCAGGCGACCGTGAAAGCAACGTATGAAAATACCAGTACCAAAACAAGTTCTTTCGGGGGAGACTATAAAGATTATGTCCGCTTTATCGTTCCTGGCAATGCAACTCTTGAATCGGTTGCCTTTGATAATAAGACAGTACAACTTTCGCCTGCTGTTACTGACCCTTCCGTATTTACCTTACCTGATTTTACGCCGCCGCCGGGGCTTGAAGTTGAGCAGACACAAGAATTTGACAAGAAAGTTATCGGGTTTTTCTTTATTGATCCGATCGGAACCACAAGAACAGTAACGCTTTTGTATAGTGTGCCGGGAGATGTAGAAAATAGTGCTGTTGTCTTTAATTACAATTTGAAAATTTTTAAAGAACCTGGTTCGGGAAATGATCCTTATCAATTGACGCTGTTGTATCCAAATGATACGACCGTGGTTGACAACGATAAAAGTTTGACAAACGTCGGAGGCAAGATGCTGTATGATGAACAGTTAACTAGTGACAAAGATCTTACTGCGTCATTCTCAAAGAAGTAGCAATCATGATCGAGCTTTTTTAAGCGCTTCAATTCCAGGAAGGGTACCGTTCTCAATAAACTCCAGCATTGCACCGCCTCCTGTTGAGATATGAGTGATTTTGTCAAGATATTCTTTTTTAGAAATCGCTGAGAGAGTGTCACCTCCGCCGACTACAGATGTCACATGGTCATTATCAGTAATTGAATAGTAAAGAAAGTCAGTACCGCGTTTGAATTCTTGATTTTCCATATAGCCGACAGGACCGTTCCAGACGATAGTATGTGCTTCATCAATTACTTTGCCAAAGGCAGCTTGCGTTTCAGGACCGATATCAAGTGCTACTTCATCGTTTGCGATTCCATCTACTTTTTTGATCTCACTTGTTGTACTGTCAAGAGCTTTTCCGACAGCGACATCTAAAGGTAAGAGCAGGTGAGTATGTTCCCGTTTGGCATGGGCGATGAGCTGTTTTGCGAGCGAGATATCATCATCTGAGATTAAACTTTTTCCTACAGGTAATCCTTCGGCTGCTAAGAATGTGTTTGCCAGCCCTCCACCGACAAGAATATAGTCTGCAACTGCAGTGAGTTTGCTGATAAATTTAATTTTGGTTGAGATTTTTTTTCCGCCGATGATTGCGACAAACGGCTGCTTTGGATGTCTCATAATTGTGTCCAGAACGGTAATTTCCTTTTTGAGGAGCAGTCCTCCGTAAGAAGGAAGCAGTTCCGGCAGCCCGACAATTGATGCTGCTTTCCGGTGAGATACGCTGAATGCGTCATTGACATATATCTCACCGAGTGCGGCCAGCTGTTTTGCAAATGTAGGATCATTTGCTTGTTCACCTGGATAAAAACGAATATTTTCCAGAAGGATTATTTCGTCGCTTGATTGATCCTTGAGTTGTCTAGGGTTTGCGATAAAGTCCTCAATTAAGATTATTTTGTTATGGGGAAGATATTTTTCAAGGTGTTTGGCAACAGGTCGTAGGGAGTATTCATTATCACGCTTTTCCGGTTCGCCCAAGTGGGCAATAAGGATTAATCTATTTTTGTGTTTGAGTAAGTATTCAATTGTCGGGATTGATTGTTTGATCCGTGCGTCATCTGCTATCGCGTGATTGGGATTGAGTGAAACATTGAAGTCTACACGAAGAAGGACTGTTTTATGTGAGATAGTTATTTCATCAACAAACTTCATGACAGTTTTTTTAGTATAACACATTGCCAAATATGCAAAAAGGCTATACAATACGAGCATGAGAACGCCAGTGCTTGAGGCAACATATCCAATTACGTTCCAGCAGAAAGAAGCTGAAAAATTGGGTGAATATCTCCGTCAACGGCAATGCGTCAATCTTGTCGGAATGAAACGCGTCGGCATCAGCAATTTTCTCCGCTTCTTTTTGAGACATGAGGATATCATTCCGACATATATCAGTAAAACCGAAAAGCATCTTTTTATACCCGTTGACCTTAACGATTTGGTAGAGCAAGAAATCTATCCTTTTTGGACGCTGACACTCAAACGGGTTCTTGATGCAACAGAAAACTCAGGTCTGGCACCGGAAGTAAAACAGAAAATCAGTGACCTCTTTGATAAGAGTATCCAATTCCAGGATCTTTTTTTGGTAATTGATAATATTCGGCAGGCACTTAATTTGCTGGTTGATAACGGTATATTACCGACTATTTTCTTTCTGCGTTTTGACCGGTTGAAAGATACGTTTAACCCATCGTTATTTGATAACTTTGAAGGTCTGCGTGAAGCATCACACAGCAATGTTTCATTTGTGTTTACCAGTTACCGGAGTCTTGGCAGCGCGTTTCCTGAAGCACGCTCTTCATTATCGGTATTTGCTCAGACGATGTATTTTAAGCCGGCAAGCAAAGAGGATATTAAGATTGTCTATGACGCGTACCGGCACCGTTATAATTTGTCATTGGAACCGGAAACTGAAAAATCGTTATTTGCCGTCGTCGGCGGATATATGCAGTATTTACAGTTAGGGTTAATTCGTCTTGATGAATTAAAACGTAAGTCTCTTAAGACCGAAACGGACATTCTGCAAGCTATGCTGGATGATGAAAGGATTATTTTGCAGTCTGAAGAGTTGTGGGAAAGTTTGACAATTGACGAAAAACGCGCCTTACTGCAGATTGCAAACAAACAGAAAGTAGACTCAGAGAATAAAGAAAAAGCCCGGTATTTGTGGGACACAGGTTTTGTAGAAGAAAATGGTACTATCGAAATCTTTAGTCCTTTGTTTGGTGCATATGTGCAAGAGATAGAACATGAAGAACAGCGCAAGAGGAAGTCGGCTCATCTGACAAGAAAAGAAAATCTGTTGTTTACATTATTGAAAGAACAATTGGGTGAAATATGTGAACGGGAAAAGATTATTGAAATTGTCTGGCCAGAATCACAGGAGTTTGGCGTATCCGATTGGGCGATTGACCGCCTGATTGCCAGGGTTCGGGTCAAGCTGCGTGAACAGGAAAACCCCTATGAGATCCAAACCGTCAGAACCCGCGGATATAAATTAACACCTCTAAAACAATAAGTAGCATCGTGCTATAATAAGCCTCATGGATAAAGCATACGATCCCAAGATAGCTGAGGCTACATTTTATAAAAAATGGGAAGACGCGGGTTATTTTACTCCCAAAATTGATAAAAAGAAAAAGCCATTCACTATCATCCTTCCGCCACCAAACGCCAGCGGCAAAATGCATACCGGCAATGTGTTAATGATCGCAATTGAAGATTTACTTATCAGATGGCACCGAATGAAAGGGGACGCGGCATTGTGGGTACCAGGGACCGATCATGCCGGAACAGAGACACAAATTACTTTTGAAAAGCAGCTGCAAAAACAGGGAAAATCACGGTTTCAATACAGTAGGCAAGAACTCTATGATGAGATCTGGAAATTCGTGGAATCGAATAAAGGACAGATTGAAAGTCAGATTCGTCAAATGGGCGCAAGTGTGGATTGGTCACGGAACACCTTTACGCTTGATGACCGGGTGATTAAGACCGTCCATGAAACATTTAAAAAACTCGCAGCGGATAAATTATTATATAGGGGAGACTATATTGTTAATTATTGTACCAAGTGTGGAACGACATATTCGGACGTTGAATTAAAACATGAAGAACGGAAAGACCCGTTGTACTACCTCAACTATGGTCCTTTTGTCCTCGCTACCGTCCGTCCTGAAACCAAGTTTGGAGACACTGCAGTTGCGGTAAATCCCAAAGACAAACGATACAAGAAATGGATTGGGAAAGAAATTGAAGTTGAAGGACTTATTGGTACATTTACGCTACGAGTAATCGGGGATCATTATGTTGACCCTGAGTTCGGAACGGGTGTCGTTAAGGTAACACCTGCACATGATAAAAACGACTTTGAAGCAGGATTACGTCATAACTTAGAAGTAAAGGCTGTTATAGATATTTCCGGTAAATTAAATGAGCGAGCAGGGAAATACGCAGGATTGAGTGTTTTTCAAGCACGAAAACAAGTTGTACAAGATCTGCAGGAGAAAGGTTTGATAGATCATATTGATGAATCGTATCTTCATACGGTTGCGTTATGTAAGGCAGGGCATCCTATTGAGCCCTTGGTATTGCCAAATTGGTTTATCAATGTCGATGCGGAACATAAGTCATTGAAAAAGCCTGCCTATGAAGCAGTCAAAGATGGAGATATAAAGATCTTTCCAAAATGGCGGGAAGTGACGTATCTTCGGTGGATGGAAGAGATGCGGGATTGGCCTGTCTCTCGGCAGAATGTGTGGGGGATCAGAATACCTGTCTGGTATAAGGTTGATTCGAAGGCGTCAAATATTTATGTATGGTGGTTGAATAAAAAGAAAGAACTACAGCATGGTACCGTTTCGCAATTTCTTGGAGAAGGGATTAGTTTGAAAGAAATCGAACAAGGATTGCAGCGGGTTTATGCGTTAACAGGTAAATCAGAACCAGAATATATCATTTCATCCGATAAACCGGGGGAGGATTATCTTCCCGAAACCGACACCTTTGATACATGGTTCTCGTCCGGACAGTGGCCGTTGGTGACACTCGGGTATCCTGATTCCGAAGATTTCAAATATTTTTATCCGACAGCTGTTATGGAGACAGGATGGGAGATTATTAGATTATGGGTGTCGCGGATGATCATGTTTGGGTATTATCTCACGGAAGAACCACCGTTTAACGATGTGTATTTGCATGGAATCGTCCGAGCATTGGATGGAAGGAAGATGAGTAAAAGCTTGGGAAATGTTATAAACCCGGATGAATATATTGAGCAATATGGCGTTGATGCCCTTCGGATGGGGCTAATTTCTGGTACGGCAAACGGAAAAGATTTTAATTTCCCCAAAGACAGAGTCATTGCCTTTAAACATTTTGCAAATAAGATTTGGAATATGGGAAGATTTCTTTTATTGATGCGCGAGCAGTACGGCAAGGAAATTCCCACCTATTCGGATGACCTGAAAGTAAAAGCGGAAGATAAAAAAATTCTTAAAGGACTGCAGCAACTGATTAAATCGGTTGACACGTCGCTTGATAAATTCCGCTTTGCCGATGCGGCAGATGCCATATATCATTTTATGTGGCATGAGGTTGCGGACAAATATATTGAAAGCGTAAAAGAGCGAGAAGATAAAGATATTGCGTTATCCATATTGACGTATATTTATGTGACGTGTCTAAAGATATTGCATCCGTTCATGCCGTTTGTGACAGAAGCGATTTATCAACAAATGCCCGGACATGGAGAATCTATTATGATTGCGGAGTGGCCTCTGATTTCTTGATTGGTGTGCACTGGACATTAAAAAATAATTGTGGTACATTCATTATGAAACCCCATGAAACAAAAGCTGCCACAACCAAACGTTAATGTTATTGCTCTTTTCCCGAAGAATCTCCGATTTATTACCGAATACACGTTTACTGAGGCGCAAAGTCATAATATCAAGGTTTTATTAGTCAGCGCAGTTTCCATATTTCTTCTCTCACTAATTTTTTTAGAAGGAATTACCATTTGGGCAAATCTTAGGCAACAGGAAATACTCTCTCAACAACGAGTACAACTACAGCATGAAGTAACCTACTGGGAAGGAGTTGCTTCGAAATATCAAGGGTATCGTGATGTTTATTATCGTATTGCTGCATTGCAGTATAAATTGGGGAATATCGGTGAATCACAGAAGTATATTAAAAAAGCATTGGAGTTGGACCCGAATTTTCCTGAGGGCCATGTGCTCGGAGCACATGTTGGATTATAGCGATTAGTTTTCTTTCTTTTCTTCTTGAGGATTGTCTTCAGACTGTTTCTCTTGTTGTTCTCCAGAAGCTTGTTCTTCTCCTTCAGGTTTTTCTCCGCCTTCACTTTCAGGTGTTTCCTCTTCGGCTGCAGCTCCGCCTTCTGTTCCCTCTGCAGGCACTTCCGGTTCAGGTTCTTCAGCAACCGGTTCAACAACTTTGGCAATTGTTTGTGCAGGATCAGTTAAGATCGTTACATCTTCTGGAGCTTTCAAGTCTGCGACGGTAAGCTGTTCACCGATTTCTGCAAGCGCCTCAACTGATATCTCAATATTTTCAGGGAGTTTGTCGGGAAGTGCTTCTATTTCAACATCAGAAAGATTTTGCAGTACCAGTCCGATTTTGTCGGTAACTGCTTTCGCTTCACCAAGAAGGACAATCGGAACGGTCGTCTTAACTTTTTCTTTCAGGTTGACCTGATAGAAATCGACATGCAACAGTGTTCTTGTTACATGATTCATTTGGAGGTTTTTGATGAGGACTGGCTTGGTCTTTCCATCATAGGTAAGGTCGACAAGTCCTGTTTCTCCTGCTTCTTTATAGACTGTTTCAAAATCCGAAAGTATTATTTGCAGTGCATGAGAATTTAAGCCTTTGCCGTAGACATTGCCGGGAAGAAAGCCTTCACGTCTCAGCTTCTTAACTTTTTTGCCAAGAACCGTTCTCTCTTCTGCCTTTAATTGCGGATGTTTCATAGGAAGAATTATACAGTAAAGTTGTATAATAAAGCAAGTTATGCGAATTATTGGTATCGATCCGGGAATCGGCCGGACTGGGTGGGGGATAATAGACGTACTAAGTGCAAAGTTAACAGTTCACAGTTATGGGTGTATTGAGACCTCAAAAGATCTGCAGGTTGAGAAACGTCTTATAGAGCTCTACGAAAACATTAGTAATATTTTAAGTGAAGAAAAGCCTGACGCGTTTGCTATTGAAGAGTTATTCTTTAATACCAACGCAAAAACAGCAATGGTTGTCGGACAGGCAAGAGGCGTTATTTTGTTAGCAGCAGCACAGAAGAAGATACCTATCAGTATTTATACGCCATTGCAAGTTAAAATTGCCGCGACAGGATATGGACGCGCGGAGAAAAATCAAGTAGGGCAGATGGTAAAAATACTGTTGCATTTGGATGCGATTCCCAAACCCGATGACACGGCAGATGCATTGGCTATCGCTCTAACTCACGCATTTTCGTATAAGATGAAGTAGTATGGTTATTTCAGTTGGCGCCTTGCTACGTGTTTTTACAATAATTTTATTTATTGCCTGGTGGTTTTATTGGACTATTACCGAACGCGAAGCAGATCGGGAAAAGCCGAAAACAGTAACCATCCCAGTTTCAGGTCTATTTCTTCGCAGGTGGTTTACACTCATAATAGAAGTAGTATTGCTTTTACAGTTACTTGGTTTACAAATACTTCCCTTGTCGGGCGATCCGTTTTTGGTACAAGTCATCGGGTTTGCGATAGTCGTTGCTGGCGTCAGTATTTCTTTTTCAGCAAGGAATACGCTTGGAACTAACTGGACGCATGCTTATGAATACCAAGTAAAGAAAGGACATTCGTTGGTAACTAGCGGCATCTACGCATATATCCGGCATCCTATTTACACAGGGCTATATTTAGCTTTGATTGGCGGGGAACTTGTTGCACAGAGTTATGTTGCATTATTGTTTTTATTGCTGTTTATCGGTGGGCACTGGCAAGCTCGTCAAGAAGAAACTTTGCTACTTAAATATTTTGGAAGTTCGTATAAATCGTATATGAAACGTACGAAAATGTTTATTCCTTTTTTGTGGTAATATAGGCAGTATGATCGGGATACTGAAAGGAGTTATCGAATATCGTGAAGACCCATATCTTATTGTTGATGTTAATGGTGTTGGATATAAAGTTTTAGTTCCCACATCCGTCTTATCAAAAATAGCCGGCACAGGCGAAACGATCAAGCTATATACACATACCCATGTCCGCGAGGATCTTCTCGAACTGTACGGATTTACCGACCCGACTGATCTGAAAATATTTGCCATGCTGATTAGTGTTTCGGGTGTCGGTTGCCGGACGGCACTTGGTATCTTCTCTGTCGGATCGCGAGCTGATATTGTGCAGGCGATCAGTACTGGTGACGTTACTTTTTTTACGTCAGTTCCCCGTCTTGGTAAAAAGAATGGGCAGAAGATCATTATTGAACTCAAGAATAAATTGGGTTCTGCTATTGATTTGGATTTATCAGATGATTCCAACGGGGACCAGCGGGAGCTCGTAAGTGCACTGCAGGCATTAGGGTATTCGATGCATGAGGCACAGGAAGCGCTCAGGGGATTGGATGGCAAAGGGGAGACAGTTGAGGAAAAGGTACGGTTAGCGCTGAAACATTTCGGGAAGTAATATTTGATATGGATAAATCAGCAAAAGCGAAAATAAACGAGCAGACAGATAATCCTGAAGAAGAAGTCCTTATTACTTCTCTCCGTGCCGGTTCCTGGACGGAGTTCTATGGGCAGTCATCAGTTCGGACATCATTGCAGATCGCAATTGAAGCGGCGAAGAAACGGAGCGAGGCAATGGAGCACGTGTTGCTGTATGGACCACCTGGATTAGGAAAGACATCGCTTGCTCATATTATCGCGAAAGAAATGAAGGCAAATATCCGTATCACCTCAGGTCCTGCTTTGGAACGGTCCGGAGACCTCGCTTCGATTCTTACCAACCTTGAAAGAGGCGACATATTATTTATCGATGAAATCCACCGGTTGAATAAGGTCGTTGAAGAGACTCTTTATCCCGCGATGGAAGATTACGCTTTGGATATTGTGTTGGGGAAAGGACCATCTGCTCGAACGTTGAGGCTTGATCTCCCGCAGTTTACTATCGTCGGGACAACGACAAGAGCAGGAATGCTGTCAGCGCCGCTTCGTGACAGGTTTGGGGTCGTGCACCGGCTGAATTTTTATTCACCGGAGGAATTAGGGAGAATCATCACTGGTGCGGCAAAGAAGCTCAAAATCACTGTAGATCACGAAAGTATTCAAGAAATTGCCAAGCGGGCACGGGGAACACCGCGTATTGCATTGAAATTGTTAAAACGGGTACGCGACTATGCACAGGTAAAAGGTAAAGGACATATCGATATAAAGGCGACGAATGAAGCACTTGCTATGCTTGAGGTTGATGAAAAAGGGCTAGATCCGTTGGACATGAAGTTTCTTAACGCAATTATTGAGAAACATAGCGGTGGGCCTGTCGGCATTGAGACAATTGCAGCGACATTGTCTGAAGATAGTGGAACGCTTGAAGACTTAGTAGAGCCGTATCTGCTACAGTTGGGATTTCTCAAACGCACCTCACGTGGACGAGTAGCGACAGAAGCAGCGTATACTCATGTCGGCATTGCCTTTCCAAAGCAGGGAAACGACAATCAACATAAATTGCTTTGAGGTGTTAGAATGAAATGGATGAAGCGGTTGGTGTTTTTCTCGTTATTATTGCTCCTGCTCTTTATCCCTCCTCGTGTTCATGCCGATGACAGTTGGGTGATCGAAAATTTTCATTCGGATATAGCAATTCAACAAAAAGGAACCGTAAAGGTAGTTGAGAGAATAGCAGTTGATTTCCGTAATCAACCAAAGCATGGCATCTACCGCGATATTCCGTATGAATATGATTCGGGTGGCAACAAAACCTACACGCAAGTCGACATTACCAGTGTATTACAAAATAATACGCCTGCGCGCTATACGACAACCCAATCCAACGGCTATGAAGAAATCAAGATAGGTGATCCGAACCACACGATCACCGGAAGAACTGTTTATTCATTGACGTATACCGTCACCGGCGTGCTTCGCGGGTTCAACGATCATGATGAATTATATTGGAATGTTACCGGCAATGACTGGGCAGTCGTGATCCAAAAAGCCGAAGCAACGGTCTCATTACCAAAACAATGCATGATAAAGAGTACCTGCTATGAAGGATCATCCGGATCGCAAACACTTTGTCAATCAAAATCTGCATCGCCGCAAGTTGCCACATTTGCTGCAACAGAACCGCTGGGAGAGTATCAAGGATTGACGATTGTTGTAGGCTATAAGAAAGGATTAGTCCCTCTTTTGACAGCCAAACCACCGAAGACTTTCCTGGAAAAATTTATCGAGTGGCCGTCAATCATGATATTCATTAGTACGGTTCTTATTGGTATAGGAGTTATCGGTTACTTGTGGTATCGGTATGGAAGGGATTTCTGGTTTGCCGGTATATTATTTGGCACAAAGGATCAGCAAGGGAAAGCCAAACCAATTGGCGCACAGGAAACAACCTCCGTTGAATTTACTCCCCCTGAAAAGCTGCGGCCTGCCGAGATCGGTGTCCTTATGGATGAACGGGCGGATACCCTCGATGTTGTAGCAACGATTATTGATCTTGCAACGCGAGGATATCTGACGATCACAGAGGTGCCGAAGAAATGGCTATTTGGGAAAGTTGATTATCTGTTAACTAAGTCGACACCAAAACAGCGACTTAAAGCTCCGGAGATACTTAGCTATGAACAATTGCTTCTGGATAAGTTGTTTTATAAACGGAGTCAGATAAAAATATCAAGCTTGAAAAAGACATTTTATGAAGAATTGAAGGAAGTAAAACAAGCGCTTTATGATGATGTTGTCGCAAAGCAACTTTTTCCTTTTGATCCGGAAAAGACGAGAAAGAAATATCTTGTTGCTGGTATTGTGTTGGCGGCTCTTGGTGCAGGGTTATTTTTTCCGGCGCTAAATACAGATACTGTTTTATCTGCCGAGGTTGGATTGGGATTGATAGTCAGTGGAGGATTATTTCTCTTAATGTTCCGCTTTATGCCACGAAAAACTGCATATGGCAGGGAATTGTACCGAAGATCAAAAGGGTATTATCTTTTTATCGACAGAGCGGAGAAATATCGTCAGCGGTATTTTGAAAAAGAAAATATGTTTAATGAAGTACTGCCGTACGCTATTGTGTTTGGATTGACGAAGAAATTTGCAAAGAAGATGGAAACAATTGGATTAAAGCCTGAGCAAACAAGCTGGTACGTTGGATCACATGCATTTGCCACGGGAGCATTTCTGGGCAGCATTGATGATTTTTCTCACTCGATGTCTGCGGCTATGGCAACGACACCGTCAAGCAGCGGTGGGTTTTCAGGAGGATCATCAGGTGGCGGGTTTGGTGGCGGCGGCGGAGGAAGCTGGTAATCTTGTTATAGCTGCAGCCGGAAGATATTCTGAAAAATTGGTGTAAACGTAATAATCAATTGTAAAAGGATGATGATCAACACGGTAAAAATAAGAAAGAGATGTCCCTTTTTTATTGAATGCCATCCAATACCAATGACGACCAATAATTCAAATAAGATTAGGAGATTGAATATTACTGTTCGTGCAACCTCTGTTGGGACGATGTCCAATAAATAAGTAAAAATACCCAAAAGCGCGGTTGCGATGGATAAACCGATTAACGCAATGACGAGAATTCGGTCGCGATCCAAAAGAGGAGCATGTGAGTCTCTCGGCATTTTTGATAATACTGAACCGTCTTTAATCCCAGTCGCGAGTGCAAGAGCGGGTAAACTGTCGGTAACTAAATTGATCCAGAGAATTTGTGTTGGTAGTAAAGGAAGCGGTAAGTGGACTAATGTCGCAAAGAATACCAGCGATAATTCTGCCAGATTTCCTGCGATAAGATACATGATAGCATTCAGGATATTTTTGTAGATAATACGTCCCTCTTCGATTGCCTTGATAAGCGTTGCAAAATTATTATCAGTAAGGACAATATCCGCTGCTTCTTTGGCAACATCGGTACCTCCATCTCCCATCGCAACACCGACATCGGCTCTTTTCAGAGCTAGGGAATCATTGACGCCATCTCCAGTTACACCAACGATTATCCCCTGTTGTTTGAGCACTGTTACCAGTCTGAGTTTTTGCTCCGGCTCGGTTCGTGCAAACACACGGGTTTTGAAAATAATTTTTCCAATCTCGTCATCGGTCATTTTTTCCAATTCTTCTCCTGTTACCACATCGTCATCTTTAGTAATGAGTCCAATTTCTTTTGCAAGACTGAGTGCTGTTAGTTCATTGTCGCCGGTGACCATGATTGCCTGAATGCCTGCGATGCGTGATTTACGGACAGCTTCTGCAACTTCAACACGGGGTGGGTCATACACTGCGATAAACCCAAGAAACGTAAGATCTTTTTCAAGTTGTTCACGAGTTCGGTGTCCATCATGAGTGTCTTTTTTTGTTCCAAAACCGATGATCCGGAGTCCTTCTTTTGCAAGCTTTTCGTATGCATCTTCAATTTTTTTACGCTCAAAGGGAGACAGTTTACTATTCTCAAGAACTATTTCAGGCGCACCACGGACGAATACAAATTTTCCTTCGGGTTTTTTCCAGACAGTTGTTATTGTCTTGGTATCGGGGTCAAAGACATGCTCTTCTATATACTTTTCGTCAATGGCGGGCTGTAATTTGGCATCCTGTTTTTTTGCCCACTCCAGAAGCGCGCCATCTGTCTCATCACCAACAATTTCGAAGTCCTTTCCATCCCCTTTTTCAATTAACGATGCTGTATTACCGAGGAGACAACAAGTAATAAGTTTGGAAAGATAACTTTCCTCTTTGAGCCAGTATTTTTTGACGCGCATGGCGTTTTGTGTGATCGTACCGGTTTTATCAGATAGGATTACTTGTACTGCTCCGAGTGTCTCAATGGCTGTCATCTTACGGACAATTGCGTGATTTTTTGCCATGCGGTTTGTTCCTACGGCAAACGCGATCGTAACGACTGCAGGCAGTCCTTCCGGAATTGCTGCGATTGCGATACTCGCGCTTACCAAAATAAGCGGAACAAGTGCAACATGATAAAAAATGCCGATAGGGATAATTAAGAGGCCAACGGCTATTGCTGCGTAGGACAGCATCTTTCCTAACTGATCAAGATTTTTTTGCAGCGGTGCTTTCTCCGATTTTATAGTGGAAAGTGTTGATGCGATTTGTCCAAATTTCGTTTGCATGCCAGTTTTGGTAACGCGCATCAAACCGTTCCCTTGGAAGACCAATGTACCAAGTAAAACAGGCTCTGTTTTCTTTTTGATGACTGCAAGCGATTCACCGGTTAATATTGACTCATCGATTTCCAATTGTGCGTCGTCAATCAGTATCCCATCAGCAGGAACTCTATCTCCTTCTGAAAGAACGACAATATCATTGGGGACAAGTTGCTCGGCCAGTATAACCGTTTCCTTACCGTCTCTAATGACCAAAGCTTCAGGAGCAGTATATTCTTTGAGCTTTTCTAGCGATTTTTGCGCGCGATACTCCTGCGCAAAACCAAAAATTCCATTTATTACGATAATGCCGAAGATAAAGAAAGCATCTAGCGTGTCATGAATAAAAAGGGAAGCAAGCCCCGCAACAAATAAAATAGCGTTAATCGTTGAAGGAAATTGTGAGAGAAAAAGATCACGAACGGAAAATTTTGTTTCCGTTGTAATCTCATTTTTACCGTATTTATACAGACACTCCTGCGCCTCATGTTCTGTTAATCCCTTTTCCATAAGTGAATAGTGACGAGTGAGTAGTGAATTTACTTAAGGTTTTTCCTAATCGCTATTCACTAATTTCTAGTCACTAATATAATTCTCCTCTCGGTCGATACTGTAATGCTTCGGCAATATGATTTGGCTGAATTGTATCTTCGTTGGCAAGGTCTGCAATGGTTCGGGAGAGTTTTATGATGCGATAATATGCTCTTCCTGAAAGTCCCATTGCCGATACTGCCTGACGGAGAAGGTTAATGCACTCATCAGATAGTTCGCAGTAGATTTTGATTGTTTTATTCGTAAGTTCAGCATTGGAAGTTATGGATGTCCCTTGATACCGTTTGTTTTGTTTGTCACGAGCTTTTTGGACACGGGTGCGGACATCTTGTGAGTTTTCCACATGGTTTGTATCTTTCTCTGTAAGTTTTTCTACTTTTACTGCCGGCACATCAAGGTGAATATCAATCCGGTCAAGGAGAGGTCCGGAGACCTTTTTTCTGTAGCGTGATATTTGGGTTGCAGTACAGAGGCATTGGTGCGAATTATCCCCAAGATATCCACATGGGCAGGGGTTCTGGCTAGCAATAAGCATACACTTGGCAGGGAAAGTTGTTTTCCCTTTAGCACGAGAAATCGAAACGATGTTATCTTCAATCGGTTGACGAAGGCTCTCAAGAACACTCCGCGGGAATTCGGGAAATTCATCAAGGAAGAGAACTCCTCGATGTGCGAGAGTAATTTCTCCCGGTCGAGGATTGGTTCCGCCGCCAATGAGTCCGACCATTGAAATCGTATGATGCGGGCTGCGGAACGGACGATGATTCTTCACGGCGTCTTTCCCGAGCAGTCCTGCGATGCTATAAATTTTGGTAACCTCGATCATCTCGGCAAATGTTAACCGAGGTAGTATTGAAGCAAGTGTTCGTGCTAAGAGTGTTTTTCCTGCTCCGGGAGGTCCTTTGAGGAGCATGTTATGAGATCCAGCTGCGGCGATCTCAAGTGCTCTTTTTGCTTGTTGTTGACCTCTAATATCTTTTAAATCATAGTCAAAGACGTAATTCATTGTTATATCTTCAAACATCACCGGTACGGTTTTTTCAATCGGCTGCTGATTGGTTAGGTGAAAGAATAATGATTTGAGTGAATCGACAGGATAAATAGATACTTTCTCAACTATTGCTGCTTCATTTGCGTTTTCGGCAGGAATAAAAACATTTTTTAGCTTTTTATCCCGCGCCATGAGAGTTTGAATGAGCGTACCGTTGACAGGGCGGACTCTCCCGTCAAGAGAGAGCTCCCCGCTGATGAGTGCATTGGAAAGATCAGCTTGAAGTTGCCCGGAGGCAAGAAGGATACCTACCGCAATCGGCAGATCATATGAAGGGCCTTCTTTAGGAAGATCCGCAGGAGCGAGGTTTACGGTAATCCGTCTTGCCGGAAAGTCAGCACCCGAGTTTCGAATCGCTGATCGGACACGCTCTTTTGCTTCCTCCACAGCTTTGTCGGGAAGTCCGACTATGGTAAAGGACGGTAATCCTTGAGATGCGATATCAACTTCTACTTCAACGGGAATGGCATCAAGACCGACGACTGCGGCAGAGAAAACTTTGGACAGCATGTTTTTATCATACTGGATTAGGCTAGACTTGACAAATGTTGGAAAATAGTATTATGCTATAGGAGTTGGCCTGATGCATCGGGTTAACAACTATAAAAAAAGTCATTCTAGATACATTTTTTTTATAGATATAAAAAATATATATTTGCATAAAATATATATTTAAGAAGAAATAAAATGATAAATATTACAAAATGTTTATTATTTTATAATTCAAACAAAAAGATCTGCCTAAAAAACAGATCTTTTTGTATTTTAGTCGTCTTCACTTCTCCTTGCCTTGCTGATGCCGGAAGTATACAATAAGCGCGTATGGACCAAGTCTCCCAGATCCGCGAGAAGATTGATATCGTCTCATTCATCTCCGAGTTTATTCAATTGAAAAAAGCCGGGCGCAATTTCAAAGCAAATTGTCCCTTTCATGGAGAGAAAACACCATCATTTGTTGTTTCACCAGAACGCCAGATATGGCATTGTTTCGGCTGCGGAAAAGGCGGAGATATTTATACGTTCCTCATGGAATATGAACGGCTGGAATTTCCGGAAGCGTTACGGACGCTTGCCAAGCGGGCTGGAGTCGAGTTGCAGACTCAAGAAAGAGATAGTGGGTTGGCGACACAGAAAGAACGATTATATCAGATTAACAGTTTAACAAAAGAATATTATCATTATGTGCTTACTAAACATCCCGCCGGCAAACGAGCGCTTGCATATCTAAAAAACCGTGGAGTCAGTGAAAAAATTATCGATACGTTTATGCTCGGATTTGCCCCGACACGAAATGCGTTGACAAAATACCTTCTGAACAAAAAAAAGTTCGTCAGAGAGGATCTGGTGGCCGCTGGAGTGGTATTCCAAAGGGGATATGATGTTGTTGACTTTTTCCGGGGACGGCTTATGTTCCCGCTGATTGATCACCGAGATAATGTCGTCGGATTTGCCGGAAGAATTTTGGATAAAGATGAAACAACATCCAAATATATTAATACCCGAGAGACACTCATCTATCATAAAGGTGAACAGTTCTATGGGTTGAATGTTACCAAAGATGCCATCAGACGGACCAATCAAGCGATCATTGTTGAGGGAGAGTTTGATGTTATTTCTTGTTTTGAAAATGGCATTGCCAATGTCGTTGCCGTGAAAGGAACTGCACTGACGGAGAGTCAGGTAAATTTACTTGGTCGGTTTGCACAGAAGATTACGTTTTGTTTTGACGGTGATAAAGCAGGGCAAGAGGCAATTAAAAGAAGTCTTGCTGTCGTTGAAAAGAAAGGCTTAACGCCAACAGTTATTGAGATACCGGGAGGCAAAGATCCTGATGAAGCATTGCAGAAAGAACCTGGGCTTTTCAAGAAGGCAGCTCATGAGGATGTAAACATCTATGATTATTTGTTTGAAAAAACACTTGCATCGGTTGCAATTGAAACCGTTGACGGAAAAAAACAATTTGCCGACCTGCTTCTGCCGGTAATCGCGACGGTAAAAAATGAAATTATTAAAGAGCATTATATTAAAAAGATTAGTTCTGAGCTGGACACATCCTATGAGAGTATTGTGCGGGAATTAGAAAAGATACAACAGCCTCGCGTCACGAAGCAGCAGGAAGTGCAGGAAAAGCAAAAGCGCAGTAAAGAAGAACTCCTTGAAGAGTATCTTCTTGCATTGATTGTGCAAAATGAAGCACCCAAGAAAGCTTTGGAGCATGCTATGAATGTCCTCACCGAAGTGATGCCGAAAGAACGCGCGTATCATAAGATTATGGACCACTTACTTAGTCATTTTGCCAAACAGACTAACTTTGACAGTAATTCCTTTGGTGAAGGGTTACCCAAAGAGCTCGTGCCGACATATGATACGTGTTTTCTTGTTGCTCTGCCGCATTTTATCGATGAGGAACATGTTCTTGAGGAAGTTAGGAAAACGGCCATGCAGTTGAGACGCGTGTATATCCAAAAGAAATTAAAAGCACTTGCAGTTGAGATAAAACAAAAAGAACAGGAAGGGCTTGAAGATGATGCTGCAGCGCTACGAAGAACATATTCCACTTTTGCAACTCGCATAGAATCGGAAGGCTAACCTTTGCAGAGTTTGCATAGCCTGCAAAATATGATACAATAGTTCCATGTCCCAGAAATTATCCCCTTTATTAACCGATGTCGTGACATCGGCAAAAAAACGTGGCTATATTACCCAGGATGAAATTCTTGGTATTTACTCCAAACCTGAAGATCACATTGAGGAACTCGACGGGTTATATGACAAATTAATGCGTTCCAGCATCGACGTCTTCGAATCGGTTGCTCAGCAACAGGAAGACCAGAAGCCGATTGAGGATCTTGAAAAAGAATTGGAAGCACTGACTGTGCTTACCGAAGGATCTGTCTCGGATCCTGTCAGGATGTATCTCAAAGAAATCGGGCGTATTCCGCTCCTTACCTTTGACGAGGAAATTGATTTGGCAAAAAAAGTTGAAAAGAGCGATATGCGTGCCAAGCAAAAGCTGATTAACTCCAATTTGCGTTTGGTAGTTTCGATTGCAAAGAAGTATATCGGGCGCGGTTTGTCTCTGCTTGATCTGATCCAGGAAGGCAATCAAGGACTGATCCGTGCTGTTGAGAAATATGATTGGCGCCGGGGATACAAGTTCTCAACCTATGCGACCTGGTGGATTCGTCAGTCAGTGACCCGTGCGATTGCCGACCAAGCAAGGACGATCCGTATTCCGGTACACATGGTTGAAAATATCAACAGATTCCTCCGCTCACAGCGACGTCTTATGCAGGAACTCGGTCGTGAACCAACTCCTGAGGAAGTTGCCACTGTCCTGGGCATCGAGCCTGATAAAGCACTTGAAATCATTAAGATTTCCCAGAATCCGGCAAGTCTTGAAGCACCTGTCGGTGATGAAGAAGACAGCCGGCTGGGGGACTTTATCCATGATGTGTCTGCACCGACGCTATTTGATTCCGCATCAAGAGAATTACTGAAAGAACAAGTTGACCAAGTACTCGGTACATTATCTGACCGTGAACGGCGTGTCCTGAAAGAGCGTTTCGGTCTTGATGACGGCCGTCCAAAGACACTTGAAGAAGTGGGACGGATGTTCCAGGTAACCCGTGAGCGTATCCGCCAAATTGAAGCAAAAGCGCTTCGCAAACTCCGCCACCCGTCACGCGGAAACAAGCTTCGGGATTACCTCGTTTAAAAAGGCTTTTCGGTAATAAATCGTTTAATCTTCGGGAATTATTTTCTTTTTAAAATGTTCCTTTGGGGCTGCCGAGGCCGGTAGGTCCGTCGTATCCTTTACTCGCCTTACAAAGATATGACGGCGAGCAGATACCATTACTCCCTTTTGTTATATCATGAAAATGAGTTGCTGAAAGCCCATAAAGAAAAGACCCTGCTTGTTGATTACTTGTTAACTGATCACCAGTTGCAAACATTCCCGCAATCAACGGTGAAGCTAGGCTTGTCCCGCCGATTTTAAACCAACCTTTCTGTCCCTGGTATTGCACGCTATCATAAACAGCCGCACCTGACGTCGGATCGGCATCAGCGGCAATATCGGCAACAGTCCGTTTGTTGCAGCCGATGTCATGTTGCCACGTTGGTTTGAATTCAAAATCACTGCATCCGCTTCCGCCATCTGACCAGGCTGATTCAGAAGAGTAGGTACCCGTTTTTGTCAAGTTCAATTTTGTTCCACCCACTGCCACGACATATCGAGACGCTGCTGGGTAACTCACCCCATACCCGCTGTCACCGGAGCTTGCAAAGATACCAATTCCTGGCTTATTAAAATGTGTGTCATATGTTTTTTCACCGGAAGATTCACCCCCACCATAAGAATTGGAAATTATTGTCCCGCCAAGTTTTATTGCGATATCAACCGCTTTTAATAAATTTGCATTACTTGCCGATGTTGCTTCGACAAGTAAAATGCTACAGTTATCACACATAGCATGGACTGCTTCTACATCAAGGGATATCTCAAGCGCCCATCCGGCGTCTGTTTTGGGATATTTTGTCGTACCGGTTTGACTTACTTTTTTAAAACACGGAACGCTTGATTTTGCAATTGTTCCTGCACAGCTTGCCAATTGCGGTAGATTAAACGTTGTGCTGTATCTTTGTAGATCGGATAGCATATTTGGTTGGTTATAAGCATCAACAATTGCTACAATAGGAGATTTGGACGCTTCACCACTGACGCCATATGCTTTACGGAATTCCGCTGGTCCAAACCCTGCAGGTTTACCTGTGGTAAATGGAGTTGCTGTTTCATCAACTATGGCCTCTCCAAAACAACGAGCGATGAGTGGGCTGTTTGTTTGTGGACAGAGATCAACATAACGGGTGTGTTTATTAGCCTGTAAAGCGATTGCTGGATCAATAGTTGGAATTTGCTGCAAAAGTCCTTCCGGGGATATTGTTTGCGCTTGTATTGTTTGCGCAGTACAAAATAATAAAAAGAAGAGAACAAAGAAGAAAGAAATGTATTTCATAATTCAAGCTCAACAATAAAATGGTAACAGATGAGCTATAAACTCGTCAATAAGCAAAAAAAGAAAGGCTAGATTTCTACTGGGGTTAATGATAAAATACCTTTTACCGTATATTCCGCGATAGCTCAGCGGTAGAGCAGGAAGCTGTTAACTTCAAGGTCCTAGGTTCGAATCCTAGTCGCGGAGCTGCAAAAAGAAGTCGAACATGTCTCGGCTTTTTTTGTGGCTTCTCTTGAATAGATTTGCCCGAATCTCGAAGCGAATGAATGAGCGAAGATACCCTTTGGGTACTAGTCGCGGAGCAAATTATTTTTCGTTAGAACCACAAATTAGCTTATTAATATAGGCTAATCTTCATAGATTTTTAGACAGTTTTATTTGGCATATGCCAAGTGTACGATGTAGAGAACTAGCCTGAAAACTTCTAGAAATGTATACTACCTGGTGCTAGTTAGTTAATTTTTTAATATTTTTTTATGCCGTAGTCTATGAATAAGAAATGTCAAAAAGCAGGTACAAAGATAAAAGGCAATAAAGCTCATTAGGACGAAAGCAAAATTAATATAGATGACCTCGATAGGTGTCGTTACCTGATTGAGATTACATAATGGATGTGATAGTTCTCCGGGTGAATATGACATATTACAGGGATATGTTGAATTTGAATATACATGCAATACTTTAGTTAACAGTTGGCTTCCTCCAAGCAAGACATAATAGCTATACCAGCAAAAAATAATGGTCAAGATAATTGAAAAAAACAGTCTGGTAAATGTAGGTTTTAAAAACTTCATTATATTTCAACTATGAAGCAATAAAGGAGAGGAAGTCAAGGAATGGTATAAGGATTTATTGGTAGGGCATTAAACACGAGCATAAAAAGTTCCCCACATAGTCAATCAGAGGGAGCATTTGATTTTAGCCTCAAATGGCATTTTTTGGTAGCCTCAAATTAAAAATAACCTCACTAGGATTCGAACTTTTGATATACTCATGTAATGAAAAGGATAATCCTCTTTGATTTTGATGGCACAATTGCTGACACGGTAGATACTGCTGCAGATATTTTAAATGATCTTTCTACGAAATATGGGTACGCAAAGGTAACTAATGAGGAAAATAAAGCAATGCGTGATGTAACTATCCATGAGATGTTTAAAATGAAAAATGTTGCACTATATAAGTTACCGTTTATGATGATCGATGTTAAAAGAGAACTAAATAAGCGTATCGTTTACCTTAAACCAATAAAAGGGATGTCAACTGTTATAAAAGAATTAAAAAAGAAAGATTATAAACTTGCAATCATCACATCAAATAGTAAAGAAAATGTAGAGCACTTTTTAGAGAACAATAATTTGATTTTTTTTGACCACATTTATACAGGAACAACGCTTTTCGGTAAAGCAAAAGTAATTCAAGGATTTCTTAAAAAGAGTAATGTTCAGCTAGAAAAAGCAATTTATATTGGTGATGAGATACGAGATATTGAGGCAACCAAAAAAGTAGGTATACCAATAATTTCAGTCACATGGGGATTGAATTCAAGAAAAGGGCTACAACGATTTCAGCCAGAATTCCTTATAGATAAACCAAACGAAATACTATCAGTATTAGAAAAAATGTAACAGCTCTTAAAAAAGTTTCCCACATAGTCAACCAGAGGGAGCTGCAAAAAGAAGTCGAGCATGTCTCGGCTTTTTTTGTGGCTTCTCTTGAATAGATTTGCCCGAATCTCGAAGCGAATGAATGAGCGAAGATACCCTTTGGGTACTAGTCGCGGAGCATCTCAACCTAGCCTCGAATTTTAGCCTGCTAAAATTTTGACTCTTTACGTGATAAGTATCACTGCAAAAGTTCTCTTATTGAATTATGCTTGGTATAAACATATGCAATATAAATTACTTAGGCAAAGTCATATACTTCTCGTAACACGCTTGGTGGGGCTAGACTTATTAATAACAGTTCTCTATCTCCTTTTTAGAATTCCTAGCACGTTACTTCATATGTTAAACGTCAGTAGCTCAGTTCTTTTTGGAGCAAGTATCTTTGGAATGGCTTATTTTATTCTTATAACCTTGGTTGAACTGACTCTGGGTACGTGGATTGTACTTTCTTGGGCAAATGAGGAATGGGAGATTAAAGAAGGAGTAATCTATCATCGAAGAGGGATACTCTCTCAAGCAGATTGGCTCAACGACATTAAATCAAGGCTTGCTAGGTAAATTATTCAATTATGGTACTATTAGAATCTTTAGCCCACTTTTGAAACAAGATTACTATTTGACTAATATTCATAATCCTAAGGAAATTATTAAAATTTTTGAAGACGAAGTGGCAGGTTCAGGACAGAAACATCCTTCCAATATCCTCTTTAAAAGATAGCATTAACGGATGTAGGTAAGTGGATTAGTCAACATTGGATTTGCGATACAGGTACCAGCACCATAATTAACTTTAAGCGTTGTGGTATTGGTAAACTGTATGTTTACATGTCCTTCCTCACCGTTGCCACCTGAAATAATTTGTCCATCAAAACAATAGACATGTCCGTCAGGTTTGATTTGACTTGGTTCACGATTAATATACCCGCTCGTCTGGGGTGTAAATACTATTTGCGCTCCTAAATCGCCGTTATTTGGGAAAAGATCGATTCCTGCGCTAATCACTCCCATGGTTGGATCTAAATTTGAATGAACGATAGCAAGCGAGCCTTGAATATTAAGTCCCTGATATGATTGACTAGATCCTTGGTGATACCAGTTGCCCTGGACTGTCCCTGCTAGGTCCTGCATAGTGGTTCCACACCGCGGAATACCATTTGCTCCGGCATTTTTAATGGTTAACTTGCTATAAAGAGCATTTTTAAGTGAAGGAGTAAAGTAATCAAGCGGACATACGGCATGGAAGTAACTGTTTCCTGTTACGCCTGTTTGGACTGACGGTGAGGTGTCAATAAAAGCAAGCGGTTTGGTGCGGATATCTGCTCCTCCAAAATCGAACGCAAGAGAGAAAGTATTAGATCCTCCCGCAGTACCGATTTTTTCTCCACTTGCAAGTTTTACCGATAAATTGGCATATGTACAAGACTGATGAACGCCGCCTTGCTGGCAAGTAGGTGTTTGCCCATTAAGCGCATTCATAATGTGAGAGTTAAGGTTTCGGATATGATCATAGGTAAAAATGACACTTTTGCAAGGAGAAAATTCCAAAAGATAATCGGTTACATTGCTTTGGTTACTATAATCTGATTTTTTCACTGCCTGTAACAGCGTCACGTTACCGGGGGCATATACTGTCGTGAGTTGACTTGAACTATTCGTTGCAGGAACCATATTGATATATACATGGTCGGCTTGATCCGGCAAGACATGTTCTCCATTCATGTGACCAAGTGGCTCTACCCCTGTATACGCATTAGTATCAGTTGGCAGATGATCAAAGAAAGCATTACCTTGGCAAGCAGGTAACGATGCTGTATTGGTGTTGCCATTGTTTCCTGCCATTGCAAAATCTTGATTGTTTGGTTGGTTTGATTGGCTGTAAGATTCGCTTTGTCCATGTGATGCTCCAAACTGTTGAAAAATCTGCTGACACTTACTGGCGTTTTCCGGTTTGGAACAAACTTGCATACAAGATGATTGAGAATTGCAACCTAATTCTTGCATAATCTGTCCGTAATTTGCTTGTGACTGAGAAGAATTGTTTGAACCTGGAATAAGAGTATGAAGTTCTCCTTGGGATTTGAGGTAAATTGCTACCATAATAACTCCTACAAGAAGCACAAAAACAATAATAGCTGAGATGATTATATATTTTCGTTTCGCTTTACCGGGAGGAGTAGTACTCGTAGGTTGCGGAGATTGTAGTGCGTTTGGTATTACTTGCTGTTCCTCTTCCATATCTCAACGATAACAAAACAATTTTTTATCTGTCAATAAGAAAGATTATTGAAGAGAGGACATAGCATAAGCTTTGGTATCCAAGATGTAACTTTTTAATCTCCGACCATCTTTGCTTAAGCATTCCAATATATCATAAGTCCTGAAAAGGTTGGATAATTGAAGTGAAATCCGAGGTTATAATAATACTAGGCTTTGGGGAACCTATTATTTTAGCCGCAAACGATATTTTTTCGTAGCCTCAATTTCAAACTGACTTCATTAGGATTCGAACTTTGGTATAATCAATTTATGGTTAAAGCAGCTATCTTTGATATGGATGGTCTCATTATTGACAGTGAGCCGCTTTGGGAAGAGTCTTATGTAGAGCCTCTTGTGAGATTAGGAGTGCCTCGAGCAGAAATAACTAAACCAGAAAATAAAGGAAGAGGTGCAAGAGAGTTTTTCAAGCATTGGTTTGTTAATTATCCCTGGGGTGATAGTCCAACTGTGGAAGAGCTAATCAACAAAACAACTGTGGAAGTAGAGAAACTCATCCGTAAGAAGGGAAAGATTCTTCCTGGTGTCCTTGATGCTTTCAAGCTACTTCAGTCGCGGAGCGTACCAATGGCAGTTTCTTCATCAAGTCCTCTCAATTTGATAGAAGCAACTGTTGATACACTTCATATTCGTGAATACTTTAGTTTATTTCATACTGGTGCTGATGAAGAATTTGCCAAACCTCACCCTGCAGTATTTATTCATACAGCAAAGGAGATGGAAGTGGAATATTCTCAGTGTTTAGTTTTTGAAGATTCACTTAGTGGAGTCATAGCAGCAAAAGCTGCCCAGATGAAATGTGTAGCAGTGCCAGCAAAGGTTCATCGTTCAGACCCTCGTTATTGCATTGCTGATAAGACTCTTGATTCCCTTACAGAGTTTAATATATCTATTTTACAGAGTATCTAATAGCTACTCAGATAGAAAGTTCCCACATAGTTAACCAGAGGAAGTACCTGATTTTAACCTCAATTTTTCATTACCTCCTAAGGGGACGATCGAAGCTTCTTAGTGATTAGTATCATATCAATTGTCTTAACAACGGATTTATAATCAAGCTATGAAGATTAATGCGGCGTGGCATACCAAAAATAAAATGCCCAAAAATCCTACGCTTGATGAAAGAATAACGTGGCATGTGGCACATGCAAAAAACTGCATATGTCGTCCTCTCGGTGGGAAAATTTTGGTAGAAATAAAAAAAAGAAAATTACTATGACGCAACTATGATAAAACAATTTCTTAAAGATGCTTTTATGTGGGGGTTTATTCTCTGGTTCATCGGCTATGTACTCGGTATTGTATTCTTTCCAATTTTGCCACAATCACTACTTGGATGGGTAATTATGCCAGTGGGGATACTAATCACCTTTTGGGTATTATTTAAACGAGTGAAAGCAGATTCGTTGCAGTATTATATTTTGATAGCCATTGTGTGGGTTTTACTTGCCGTAGTCTGTGACTACCTTTTCCTTGTTATCGTATTCAAACCGGCGGATGGCTACTACAAATTAGATGTGTATTTGTATTACATGCTGACGCTTGCCCTTCCTGTTCTGGTCGGTTGGAAGAGGATGACTACGAGGTAAAATAATACGTTCTGAACGACTCCAAGATTCCTTGGTATTTGAACGTGGGTATCTTATTTTTCTATGAGCATTTTGAAGATCCAGAAGCCGAGGACGCCGCCGATTATTTGTCCGCTGATATAGATTGGGTTAAAGAGTCCGAGACCAAATGAGACAGCAGGGTTAATGACACCGGCACTGCCCATGACACCGCCCGCTGCGATACCGATAAAAAGTGAAGCACCGACAACAAGTCCTGCGAGCTGCTTGTCTGTTTTACCAAAGACAACACTTGCTACTCCGAATGTCAGAAGCATTGTACCGATGAGCTCTCCCAATCCCATAATTGGCGTTGTGGACAGTTGAGGAATCTTCGCTTCGACAAGAAACGATGAGATAAACAGAGCTAAAAGCGCACCAACAAACTGGCTAATGACATAAGCAACGGCGTCTTTGTCTGATATTTTTTTTACCGACCATGCACCAATGGTAACCGCGGGATTAACGTGTACTCCTGAAATAAACCCTACAGTATAAACGAACGTTCCAACTACAGCCGCTGCAAGAATAGGAGTAGGGACGGGAAATTTGCCTGCTACTGAGAGCATGACAATGAGAGTTAAGGTAAAAGTTCCGAAGAATTCTACAAAGTATTTTTTCATTGAATATTTATACAGATAATAGCAGAGATTTATTTAATGTCAATGCAGTGATTCCTAAGAAACGCAGATAAAATATTATATTATTTGGGCAAGAATACTTACTATTTGATTTATTTTTCATGTAGTTTATACTTACATTGTGATTACTTGTACGTTTGAAGATGGGGGAACAAGCTCCCTGAGACATGCGGTCATTGACGGCATTGTGCTTAAAGATGCTAAGATTCTTCTTGTTAAACGGGCGGAAACACTTTTGGAAGGCGGTAAATGGGCACTTGTTGGTGGATTTGTCGGTCGCGATGAACAACTGGCAGAGGCATTACAAAGAGAAATCTTTGAAGAGACAGGATACCGAGTTTCAAATATTACCTTATTGGCAATTAATGACAATCCTGACCGTCCGCATGAAGACAGACAGAATATTTCTTTTGTCTTTTTTTGTGACGCGGGCAAGCAAGAAGGAGAGTCGGATTGGGAAGTGACAGATAAACAATGGTTTTCATTTGATGAATTGCCAAAAGAAGAAGAAGTCGCTTTTGATCACTACCAGGCGATTCAGCTCTATATCAGATACAAAAAAGAAGCGGTTTCGCTGCCGGTACTTGGCGGCCTTTAGATACCGCCGTTGATCCGTTTGCCAAGCTTATAACCGGCCCATATACCCGCAAATGCACCAATCGTACTCCAAAAAAGTGATGCAAATGATAATAAGGAAGCACCGAATAACGCGGGGATATAGCCTCCCACGATTGAGCCGATAGATAAGAACAACCAGATAAAAGCCTTCGTAGACATAGTGATATTTTACCAAATCCGGACTGTATACGGCTATTGTTTCGATGATATAATTTTAGGATGAATCTGCTTACTATCTTAGTATTGCACAATAATTTTTATTAACAGAATATTTAAAAAATTGTACGATGTGGCAACTATTACTCATTGTTTATTTTATTCTCAGTACCATAAACTATCTTCTCAGACGTGTATTGGCGAAAAAACTCGGTGATCACAACCGTCTTATCAACGCAATCTTCTTTATGGTATTTTTGCTGCCTGAGGCAGTGATTTTGGGCTTTTACTTTCCGCACAATCTGAATGTCGGCGTTTTAAATGTAATGCTATTATTGGGAGGCAGTATTATTTGGCCTCTTTTGGGACTTGCATCGTTTCAGGCAAATAAACACGTTGATGTCGGTATCTTTGCTGTTATTAATAATGTGAGTCCGATATTTACGTTGGCGATTGCTTTGCCGTTCCTTCATGAAAAAGTTAGTACATTACAAGTTCTTGGGATAGGGTTGCTTATTCTGTCCGGTGTTCTGGCGGCCTCATCACAGATGCATAAACGGAATCGCACGAGTACGGAAGGTATTTTGTTATGTTTGTTAAGTGCGTTTATTCTGGGTGTCGCAACAGCATTTGAACGGTTTATGTTGGGAAGAGTTGACTTTGGTACCTATCTGATTTATGGTTGGGGTTCGCAAATTGTCTGGGCGGCGATACTCGCGGGGAAAGAATTGAAGAAAATGCCGCTTCTTTTTGCCAAGAGTGCGGAAATAAGGAAGATATTGATTACGTGGGGAAGTACCCGTGCTTTGGCATCGGTATGTTTTATTTCGGCGCTTAAATTAACCGGTGCGGCAATAATCAGTGCGGCAACAGACTTTTTATCGGTTGCGGTTGTTATAGCAGCGTATTTTTACTTGAAAGAACGGGATCATATGATCTACAAATTATTCGCGACTGCAGCGGGATTTGCTGGCTTGCTGCTCATCGCATAGAACAAATTGAATGAACAATTAATAAGCTATTAGTATGAGTTTAGGAGGATTTTTGGGGCGACTTTTCCTTCCAGATAAGCTTATATACTCCGAGTTTGTCGGGGAATTTATTAAGGAAAGGAATATATGGGAAAGCGGTAAAGAGCAGCATAAAGATACCGACAATCTCTGCACCATCCCTATCCTGATTATCATCATTCTGAAGGAGAGTATTATCTAACAGTCCCAAAGGCGCAAGCCACCACGCGCCGGGAGTCGGAAATCCTTTTTCTTCCCGGAGCATACCGTATTGGGGAGTAGTTATCTTTAGCGAAGTAGCTTTGTCTTCAGGTACGCCGGTGTCTGCAATGAAGCGAGTCAAATAAGTCGGATTATAGTTGGTGTCCGATTCATGAAGTACTACTGCTTCATATAATCCTTGTTGTCCCATGAGCACTAATGAACTGATAAGTGGTATCACAGGATTTTTTGTGTTTGGTTCGGTTGTAAGCTGTCCATTTTTGGTGAAATAATCGCTCGCAGCTTTGAGATTGTCGGTTTGGGTTTGCTGGTCTTCGGCATTGAAGTAATCAAGCATGGATTGTTTATTTTGCTGCAGACTAATATATTGCATATACGGTACGTCAACATAGACTTTTTTCGTGTCGTATTGGTAAGGCGCAATATTGTCTACATACGTCGCGGTATCAGAACTGTGATCAATTTCAGTAATGAGCGTTGTCGCCATGAGAGCCGGGTCATCGATGGCTACTTGTTTGACCGTAACCGGCTCGATGATCGGCGAAGGGAAGATGGCTGCCAGTGCGATAATAACACAAATAAGGACAAATCCCCGGAAGAAAAGAATTGTATGATTTGCTTTCACCATGTGATACGGCACATCTTTTCGATACGGTTTTGCGATGCCACGAAGCCGTACTAACGCATAGTGTAAAAAGAGGAGAAAGATAATGATAAAGGGAATAACAACAACATGAATGCCATAGATCTGTGCATAGTTGAGATTGTTAATAAACGTTCCCATTCCGGTTCCATTCCAAAAATCAGCACCTTGCAGACTGCGCCATTGCGAGGAGAAGTCATTGCGAAGGACATAGCCAAATTCCGCCTCTGCTAACGAGAAAAAGAACATGAGAGACCCGAGTACCCATACAAACTGCCGCGGTGCGCGGTAGCCGCCGGTAAGAAACACAATCAGCAAGTGAAGAATGACAAAGATGACAAATGCCTGCACTGCCCATAGGTGGATGCTTCTCGTCAGTACTCCGACAGGTGATATGAGCCACCAGTCGGGGCCGAAAAAGGTGAGAACAATACCTGTAATGACAAGAAGCGTGAAAGCGATCATGGAGAGGAATCCCAAAGAGTAGTAGATCTTATTGGCGTACGAAGGAATATCTACAAGCCAAACGTTTTTTAGCACCTGTATCAAGCCCGGTTCTTCTTTGTTATTTTCCATGGCAAATTCAGTATACACAATATAATGGAAAAGATATATGTGATTTAAATCACACGTGTTTTCTTGCGTAATCTTGCTTGAAGTGAGGGAGTATAATTACGTTATGCAAGTGAAAGACAAAGTTGTCATCGTGACAGGCGCTTCATCGGGGATTGGAGAAGCGACGGCAAAACTCTTTGCGCAAAAGGGAGCCAAGGTCGTCCTCGCTGCCCGCTCTAAAAATAAATTAGAAAAGCTCGCAAAAGATCTCCCCAATTCTCTTGTCGTTCCTACCGATATGACAAACGTAAAAGATATTGAAGCGTTGGTTCAGAAGACTGTAAAGGAGTTTGGCCGTGTTGATATTTTGATTAACAATGCCGGTCGGGGATATGATGCACCAGTTGAGGAGATATCTGCTGATACGTTCCATCAAGTCTTTGACCTTGATCTGCTGGGGCCGGTACTTGCAATGCAGCAGGTTATTCCGCTCATGAGAAAGCAGGGTAATGGAGTGATTGTGAATATTAGCTCAGGTACGGCGCTTATGGTACTGCCGAACATGAGTGGTTATGCATCGCTTAAGCAAGCGCTTGCGAAGATCAGTTTGACTGCACGTGAGGAATTGAAAAAAGATAAGATCAAGGTTATCGTGGTGTATCCCTATATCACCGATACGGATTTTGAAAAGAATACGATTAGAGAAGGGAAAGAGCCGGAATGGGACGGATCAAGTGATCGGGAACTTCCTCCGGCGGACAGTCCGGAGTTTGTTGCCGAAAAGATTCTCGAAGGTATTCAAAAAGACACAGCTGAAATCTACGCACATGATTGGATGAAACGTTAGTTACTGAATTTTTTGAGCATTGCTTTCAGTGCATCCTTTGATTGTAGCCCGACCATTGTGTGCGCAACCTTTCCGTCTTTAAAAATCGCGAGCGTCGGGATACTCATAATTCCAAACCGCTGTGCAATCTGCGGATTTTCATCTACTTCGAGTTTGCCGACTTTTACTTTTCCTACAAATTCTTTCGCGACTTCATCGATAATGGGTCCTTGCATGATGCAGGGTCCACACCATCCAGCCCAGAAATCAACGAGTACCGGTTGTGTGGCTTTTTCGACTTCTTCCGCGAAATTTGTATCGGTTAATTTGACATGCATATGTATTTCACCTCCTTCTTATTATGCGTTTGGTACCTCATTTTTTTGTGACCCACCTTGGTATTGATTTTTACATTTGGGGTATTGCATTAGCACCACAAATGGTTATCATCGCATCAAGGTGGCATTCGTCACTGCAAAAATGAATACTCCAAACGCTTTATATATGTTCAACTACTCTTTGTAATTTATTCTCGATTTCTTTTGCTACCTCATGCAATGCAGGTTCGTTCGCAATAGAAAGCGCAACAGTCGGACGGATAGCAGAAACAATGACCTGTTTAGTTTCTTCATAGACAACGACATTGCAGGGGAGGAGAAGCCCCATGTCTTTATCCATCTGTAAGGCTTTAAATGCAGATTGTGGATGGCAAGCACCGAGAATAACGTATTTATCATATGCCACATAGAGTTTTTTCTCGAGTGTTTGTTGGACGTCAATCGTTGTAAGAACGCCGAAGCCTTCTTGTTTCAATAGTTCCTGCACCTGTTTGACTGCCTCTTCAAAAGAAGCAGAAACAGTTTTCCGTATACTATATTGTGAGGTTTTGATATCGTTTATCATAGTAAAGGATACCCCTTAGCTCGCCATGCGAGTAGTCCGCTTTTCATATTAATGACATTTGTATAGCCATATTCAATCATTGCCTGGACGGCCTGTGAACTTCGCGAACCGCTCAAACAATAGACATAGATCGTTTTGTCTTTATCAGGGATGAGATTTTCGATCTTATCTTTGTTTGAAAAATTTTCAACAGAGAGATTAATACCTGTTTTAATATGTGTTTTTTCGTATTCCATTGGAGTTCTGACATCAAGCAGAATACAATCTTTTTTTTCATCAAGTGCTTTTTTAACTTCAGATGCATCTACTTCGGGAATACTTTTTAAGAAAAAATTAAACATGAACTACCTCCGTATACTTTTGAAGATATGCGGTAAGGACCGCTTTGTTTTTTTCCAGCGTTGTTACCCAGCCCGCCAAAAACTCTTTTCCTTCCGGCGTAATATGGTAAACAAATTTCCTTCCGTCTTTCTGAGCGGTAATGAGCTTTTCTTTTTTTAATCTGCCGAGGACTCGGTAGAAATTGCCGATATCTATTGCATCACAGAGACAGGTTTCTTTCAAATACTGCATGATCGCATAACCATGCCGTGGTGATTGCATAATGCAAAGCAGCACACATGGTTCAACAAATTGCTCGATCAATATGGGAGGAGTCTTTGTGTGTATGTTAGTAAATCTTTTTCTGCCGCCGCAAATCATATGTACATGATATATGTAAATTACATATATGTCAAGTATGCTACCACTTGACCTTAGTTTTGTTCTTCATTTATGCTGTAAAAAGAAGCCAAATGAAAAAAGATTTTAAAGATCCGAATGCATATAAAGAAGGCGATATCCTTATCTCTGCCGAAGAAATTGATCAGCGCTTGGATGAACTTGTTCCGCAACTGGTTGAAGAATATGAAGGCAAACGACTGCTCCTGGTCGGACTTTTGACCGGAGCAGCGTGGTTTACTACCGATATTCTTGAGCGACTGCATGCTCTCGGTATGACAGATGCTGAACTTACATTTATGAAGGTCAGTAGTTATCATAATGGTACGACATCTCAATTTGAACCCCGCATTGAATATGACATGCTGGTTAATCCAAAGAGACGAAATATCCTCTTGATTGATGACATTGCCGATACGGGAAAGACATTGTCTGCAGTAACAGCTGTGCTGCGAAGTAAAGATGCTGCATCGGTCAAAACGTTTGTCCTTGTGGATAAGCCATCCCGCCGTGAAGTTGATTGCAAACCGGACTTCTGCGGATTTGAAATACCTAATATATGGGTGCAGGGGAGGGGGATGGATTCGGATGGCTACGGACGGGGTGATCCTAACATCCGCAAAGGGCCTTATCACTATTGATATTTTAACAGCAAATTTCTGCGTTTTTACTCTGCGTAGTTTCGTATCTACTCTCTCATCTTCTTCTCATTTTTATTGTTTATGATCTTTCCCTATGAAGAAAGTATTATTTGCGGTTTTGGTTTTGGCAATTATCGGCTATGTCCTCGTTCAGAATGGCGGAAGAATATTTCTGATCGCATTGTCGCAGCATCGGCTGGCAAATCCTTTTCAGTCAACAGCGGCGGCAAGTTCTTCATCAGGTAATCCGCCAGCGTATAAAGATGGCACCTATACCGGTCCTGTCGAAGATGCGTTCTACGGGAATGTCCAGGTACAAGTAACAATTTCAGGTGGTAAAATAAATAGTGTGCAATTTTTGCAGCATCCAAGTGATGCCATGCGCTCGGTTGCGATAAACGATATTGCAATGCCCAACCTGCAGCAGGAAGCGATTCAGGCGCAAACGGCAACTGTTGATATCGTTTCAGGCGCGACAGATACGAGTAACGCTTTTATCCAATCACTTAAGGATGCACTCAATCAAGCAAAGTCATGAGAAAAATTTTGTTATCGGCGATAGTCATCGTCAGTTTTATTACCTATGCTCTCTATTTCAGGTCAAAAGGTGTAGCGCCGACACCTGTTATTGCTCCAAAAACTCTCCAAAGCAGCAAGATAAGTACGATCCCTACGGCTACGCCAGTACCGACAGATACTCCCGTTCCACCGTCACCGACGACGTCATTAGCACACCCTACAACAGTAGTTCAACAACCGACAGCAACTCCCCAGCCGATTATCCCGACAGCAACTCCAAAGCCAAGTTCTCAATATAAAGATGGGACATTTACCGGATCGGTAGCGGATGCATTTTATGGCAACATCCAAGTACAGACAACCATCTCAGGCGGGAAAATAACCAATATACAATTTTTGCAGTACCCCAACGACAATGGTACTTCACAGTCCATCAATCAACAAGCCGATCCAATGCTTGCTCAGGAAGCGATCCAAACACAGTCAGCAAACGTTGATATCATCTCCGGAGCAACAGATTCAAGTCAGGCATTCATGCAATCAATGGCAGCTGCGCTCTCGCAAGCAAAAAGTTAATGGTTCATTACGTTACACTTAAGACAATAGGTATTAAATAACACTATGAAACTCATAGATAATTTTTTAGATAAAATAACAATGTACCGGTTGGTACTCTACTATTTATTGCTCCTTCTCAGCGTAGCTTTTCTTTATAGTTTGGTTGGGATCTTGCATTTAAATCCGTTGGCGTTGGTATTTTCTGTTGTTTTTTTAATTGCTGTCGGATGGGTGACAAATAAATTATTTGGATTAACATTTAAAGCGCCGACCAATGTCGAGTCCGTATATATTTCAGCTCTGATCCTCGCCCTTATTATTACCCCGCCGCAGTCGTTCAACGATATCATGTTCCTTTTTTGGGCAGGTGTTCTGACGATGGCGTCAAAATTTATTTTTGCGATCGGCAAGAAACATATCTTCAATCCCGTTGCTATTGCCGTTACCGTTACTGCGTTGACGATGGTCGGTTCCGCGAGCTGGTGGGTGGGGACGCTGCCGATGCTGCCGTTTGAACTGCTTGGGCTGCTCATTGTCAGAAAGATCCGCAGGTCTGACCTGATTTTTTACTTTTTTATCGGGGCGTTTTCCTCGATGTTTGTCTTTACGCTTTTTAAAGGAGGCGATTTGATCAAAACAATGCAGGCTGCATTTACGGCATCTTCACTGTTCTTTTTTGCTTTTGTGATGCTGACAGAGCCGCTGACGACGCCACCGACAAAGAAGCTGCAAGGGTTTTACGGCGCCTTAGTCGGAGTACTTTTCGCACCGCAGTTCCATGTGGGAGCCTTTTATACGACACCTGAGATCGCGCTTGTGATCGGGAATCTCTTTTCGTATATCGTAAGTCCGAAAACTAAAGTTATCGCAACGGTTCTGGAAAAGCGGCAGGCAGGATCAGATATTATCGATTTTCTTTTCGCGCCTGGAAAGCGGTTTGCTTTTGCCCCCGGACAGTACATGGAGTGGACGCTGCCGCACAAAAAGACTGATGCCCGGGGCAACAGGCGGTACTTTACGATCGCATCTTCACCGACTGAGAACACGCTCAGGCTTGGCGTGCGGTTTTACCAAAATGGCAGCAGCTTTAAAAAAGCAATGCTTGCTCTTGAGCAAAATCATCAGATAGTCGGCGGACAGATCAGCGGAGATTTCACGCTTCCGAAAGATAAGAGTCAGAAATTGGTATTTATTGCCGGAGGGATCGGTGTTACCCCATTTCGAAGTATGCTGCGGTATCTGATTGATACGAAGGAACCGCGCTCAATCGTGATGTTTTATATTAACAAACGTGTGAATGAAATTGTTTATGTGGATGTTTTCAATCAGGCACAACAGGAACTTGGGGTAAAAATGGTGTATACGCTGACTGATCAGGCGAGTGTCCCTCCTAATTGGCAGGGAAGGACTGGCAGACTTGATGGGGAAATGATCCGGCAGGATGTCCCTGATTTTATGGAACGGACCTTCTATCTTTCGGGTCCTCATGCAATGATCGTGTCGTATGAGAAGGTGCTTCGCAGTATGGGAGTACCGGATAAGCAGATCAAGAAAGACTTTTTCCCGGGATTGGTATAGGCAATCATAGAACTAAGCTGAACCATACACTGAACTACGCTAAATTTATTTAGGTTATTGTGTGGAGCGGGAAAGTGAGCATCATGGTCGTTCCTTTACCCGGCTCGGACGTTACCGCTATCGTTCCTTGGTGTACCTGCATGATTTGTTTGGCAATAGATAATCCCAGTCCATATCCTTGTTCTGTTCGTGAATCGTCTGCGCGGTAAAATCTGTCAAATATCTTCTCCTGCTGCTCTTTGGCAATTCCAACACCTGTGTCTGTTACCGCAATAGCTATCTCGTTTTTCCTTTGTTTTATCGTTACGGTGATGCTTCCTGTTGTTGTATATTTGATCGCGTTGTCCAGGAGGTTGGTAAAAAGCCGTTTCAGAAGTTGTGGATGGCCTATTATGACGGAGTTTGTATTTGGAGGGGTCATTGTGAGCGTGAGTTTTTTTTGTTTTGCTTTCGGTTGAAAATATGCAACACACTCGGCAACAAGATCGGTCAATTCAATTTTCTCATTAATAGGACTGCTGTGTTTGGTCTGCTCTCTGCTGATAAAGAGTAAATTTTCGACCAAATCTGTTAGTTCATCAATTTCTTCTTTGTTCGACTTGAGAACTTTTTGGTATTCAGAGACGGTTCGTTTCCTATTCAGTGCAACTTCTATTTCTGCGCGGAGAATAGAGAGCGGCGTGCGGAGTTCATGTGAAGCATCGGTCAGAAATTGCTGTTCACGCTTATGCGCTTTTTGGACTGGGGCAAGGGCATTGCCGGTAAGGAACCAGGTAATTGTCGGGATTGTTAGCAAAAGAATGAAATCTATTGTCAGCAGCACATTGCGAAGATCATCCATCACAATATCTCCCGGCGATTCCTGTCGAATTACCGGGAGAGTACCTTGTTCATTTTGGTTTGGTTGCCCTTCGTGAAATCTGTTGCTGTCACCATAAAATTGATTCATCCAGAAATAAATTCCAAAACTCAACATCCAAAAAAGCAGCAGAAAGATTATGGAGTAGAGAAGTGTTAATTTGATTCGTGCAATGCGTATCATATTATTCTTTCATCGTATATCCCAGACCGCGGACGGTGTGGATCAACTCTTTTGCGTCTGTTTTGATTTTAAGTTTTTTCCGGAGATACCGGATGTAGGTTTCAACGATATTTGAGAATCCTTCATAATGATAATCCCAAACATGTTCAAGCAATTGTGTTTTGGAGAGAATCGTATTGGGATTTCGCATGAAGTATTCAAGTAAATTGTATTCACGCGCCGTTAGTGAGATGGTATGTGACCCTCGGGCGACTTTCTTTGTTGCCGGATCCAGCAGTACGTCGGCAACGGAAAGAATAACAGGATCCGCTTTGTTTCCCCGGCGCAGCAGCGCCCGGATACGTGCAGATATTTCCCCAATTGAGAACGGTTTGAGGACATAATCGTCCGCACCCGCATCAAGTCCTGTTATTTTATCGGTGATATCATCTTTCGCAGTCAGGATCAAAATAGGGATGTTCTTGTTCCTCGCACGAATTTTTTTGCACAGGGTTATCCCGTCGATCTTGGGGATCATCAGGTCAAGAATAATACAATCGTATTCATTGATTGAAGACTTATAATCACCTTCTTCACCATCATATGCGGTGTCGACGTGATACATCTCTTCTTCAAGACCCTTTTTAAGAATAGCAGCAATTTTCTTTTCGTCCTCAATAACAAGTATTTGCATGCACTTATTATATGCAAAATTCATAAGATGTCCATGAGAATGTCTGTTTGAGGTTGCGGCGAGTAAAGTATCTTGACACGTGATCCATAGGGAGTAAGATAAGAAAAGAGGCATCGTATGTTAACGCTCAAACAATATTTGCAAATAACCGGCACTATATTTTCCGTTATTGGGATGCTGCATCTTATTCGACTCTTTACCGGGTGGACAATCGTCATTGCCGGTTTTGTTGTCCCAGTGTGGGTTAGCTTTTTTGGTGTTATTATCGCGTGGGGATTGGCATACAGTGCATTTACTCTGGCACGTAAAAAGAAATAACTACCTTTGAAAGGAGGTGATCTCACATGAAATGGGATACAAAACGTGCTGCCATCACCGGCGGAATAGTCTGGGGGGCAGCGTTATTTTTGTTAACTTTGCTATCGGTATGGACAGGAATAGCGGTGCCATTTTTGCAAGGTATCGCAAGCGTCTATATAGGATATACTATTTCGATAACAGGCAGTGTTATCGGATTGATTTACGGTTTTATTGATGTTTTTGTTGGCGTTTATATAACCGTGTGGGTATATAAACAATTAGGAAAAAATAAATAGCCTTGTGGGATTAAACGATATAACATACGATTGATTTATGCATGCTCCACTCTATGGCTCCATAACGCTCATTGTAGCAAGGTGGCGTTCGTCACTGCAAAATACATATACCAAACGCTCCCTCGAGGTTATTTCGGTTGATAGCTGGTGAATTCTTCGGCACAGCTGTTACCTGAGCACGCAACACAGCTATATGTGTTATTGCTTACAATTGCTGCATGATGAATTGGGTCATTAAGCCACCAGTTAAACGCTGCTTGGTCGGAATTCATTGAGATAATGTTCTCCGTATTCCAGTAGGCGAGATTCATTGCCCTCAGTCCACTATGCATGGTTCCTGTTGCAACTTCTCCTGCTACCATCGGAGCTCTCACTTGTGCAAGACTGCACGTTTTTGCATCTTGCTGGAATGCAGGAAGTCCTTGGGATGCACGGTACGCATTTACCATTGAAAATAAATCGTCAGCATTTAATCCTCCAGCATTTGTTTGCGGTACGGGTGTATAGGTTGCAGGAGGATTGGTAGGTGTTGGTTGTTCTGTGGGTTGGGTAGTTGGGGGAGGAGTCGGAGATTGCACGGTTTCTGTTTTTGCTGTTTGCATATAGATGGTGGGTGTCGGTTGAGGAAGATTTGTTTGAGGAGGGGTTTCTGTTAGTCCTAGTGTTGGCGTAAGAACAATGGTCTCGAGCGGTTTCTTGGTATCTGCCTTATTGATCATGAGCTCGTTATGAGAAGTAAATGAGATACTGGTGGTTGGTTCTTGGAGGATAATTGGATGGGAATATGTAAGCGGACTGGAAAATGTAAGACCTGGATAGGAAATCTGCTGCGGAAGGGTAAATGTATTAGCTTGGGCAAAAGGGGCGGCAAAAAAATATACGCTGGCAGCGATACAGAATAAGGCAAGTTGATGGAGTACTGGGCGTTTCTTCATCAAGATTGTCACAACATTATAGCAGGTTGTTATTCGGTCAGCAAATTTACATGCTTCTTACCGATTTTCGAAAGTACTTCTTACACTTATTATCTATAGTAGTTAGTGAACATTGAGAAGAGAGATTTATGACACGCAGAGCAACAGAAAGGCAAACCCGCCAGCTCGTATCTAAGGCAGCGAGAACGAGCAACCGGCGGGCTTTGTCGTATCTACATAATTCAAGAAGTAAAAGGCAGTCGACGTGGTTGCGATTGAGTCTCATGATGGGGCTGTCTTTGCCGAAGAATTCGTATCAATAATTATTTTATCAGTGGCAGTTGGGCCATGCATTCTCTTCCCCTTTTGAGAGCATATAGGCTGCGGTTTTGATTGCCTCGCCTGGGTCTTTGCGGAGATCGGGATTGGTATCAAGACCCATTACACCGCGGACCGAGGCCCATGTGTTCGGAGAAAATTGGAACATGCCGGTGTAATACCCCGAATCGGAATTTGTATTAAATCCTGATTCACATCCTGCTATTTTTTTCAGCTCATCCACGCTTACGTTATATGTTGAACTATATTGGCTAAAGAGTGTATCCAAGTCTGATGACGACGGCTGTGGCGTTTGTGTCGGAAGGGGCGTTGCGGTTGGTGTGGGTGCATCAGTAGGAGTAGGTGTTGCGGTTGGCGGGACAGGGGTTGCTGTTGGTTCAATTTTTGTTTGTTCCTGGGTCGGTGCTTGTGCTGCAGAAGCATGTATTTGTGGGTGTGCCTCATAGACAGTAGGAGTAGGGGAAGGACTTTGTGCTTCAGTAATTGTTGTTGTATCGGCTGCTTGACCCATATAGATTGTCGGCGTAGGTACTATTTGATTGTTTGCTGGTCTTTGGAGAACTGATTGGTCGGCCGATACCTGCACGTTCGCTACCGCTAGAAAAATAACCGTGAAGAAACAAAATGAAAGAAATGAGAGCAAGAAATACCCGGACAGTTTTCTGTGCATCTTTTTATGCTAACACAGTATTTAGTGTTTTGTGAAGTATTAAAACACTATCTAAAAGTATCAGTCTATACTATTTGTAAGTCATATGTATGCTGGTTAATTTTGTTACAATAAGATGGAGATGACAACAAAACAGCATGAGCAGGCGACAATAGAAGATTATTCTCTTATCGGCGATCTCCATTCCGCTGCACTTGTTTCCAAAATTGGGTCGATTGATTGGCTGTGTCTACCTCATTTTGACAGTCCGAGTATCTTTGCGCGGATTCTTGATCCCAACGGTGGAAGTTTCTTGCCCAATACAAATGGTTTTGAAGTAAAATCTTTCTATGTCAATGACACTGCGATACTTGAAACGGTTCTGCAAAAAAAGGATGTTGAGATATCGCTAAAAGATTTCATGGTGCCCCAACCGAAGTATCCTTGCCGCGAACATTATCTCGTTCGAAAATTAACCGGTATCAAAGGCAAAACAGATCTCACGTTTTCTTTTTCTCCCCGTCCCGATTATGCCAAGACAATTCCAGATCTTGCGTATGATGCAAAGACGCATTGCATTGACGTCCCACTAGAAGAGAACGCAACATTGCGGTTATATCTTCCTGAAAACACACAGGTGGTTGTAACGGATGGCTCAGCGACAATTACTCTTCCAATTTTTCAGGGAGAAATTAGTGAAATGAGGCTGGAATACGTCCGGTTGGATGAAGCGTATGAAGAAACAAAATTCACATCCGGCTTTGAAGACCACACGACGCGGTTTTGGGAAAAGTGGCTTTCACAAGGAAATTTCTTTCCGTTTTGCGCCGATGTTTTAAAGCGCAGTGCGATTACCTTAAAACTCCTGCAATTTTTCCCGACCGGTGCGATTGTTGCAGCGCCCACGACATCTCTTCCGGAAGAGTTGGGGGGAGTGCGCAATTGGGATTACCGGTATGTGTGGGTAAGAGATGCAACATTTTCACTTTATGCATTTCATGTCTTAGGCTTTCATGATGAAGCGGAGAAGTTCTTTGCTTTTTTGCAAACAGTGACAGAGCAATCGGCCGAGAAAAATTTTGAAGTGTCTCTTATGTATACCATTGATGGTAAGCCCGTTCCGCAAGAAAAGGTTTTGATGCATTTGCGAGGCTACCATGATTCCAAACCTGTCCGGATTGGAAACAATGCATCCAAGCAGTTGCAACTGGATGTCTACGGAGCCCTCATTGACGCCCATTATTTTGCGCAGAAGCGGGAGATTAAAAACCTGGCAATTGAAAAAGAAATGATTCTTAATCTGGTCAAACAAATTGAGTCCCTCTGGATGCAAAAGGACCGCGGCATATGGGAAGTGCGCACCGGCGATTATCATTTTACGTACAGTAAAGTTATGGCGTTGGTTGGTGTGAATCGCGCTTTGCGGATGGCAGAGAAGTTGCAGATGACAAGTGAAGAAAGAGCATGGTGTGATGCATTAGAGATAAAAATTTCTACCTGGATTTGGGAGCATTGTTATGATGCAAAACAAGGAATCTTGAAACAGCATCCCGAGACACAAAATCAAGACGCAACGAATTTCCTCTTTGTCCTCTTACAGTTTTTGGACAAACATAATCCGCGTACTGCAACAATTATTGAACAGACTCGTAAACAGCTTGCCCATAATGAGGTGTTTATTTATCGTTATCTCAATGAAGACCAAACGCCGCGGGGCGAAGGAGCATTCCTCCTCTGTACTTTTTGGTACATCTCGGCACTAGCGATTATCGGTGATACCAAAAAAGCACATGATCTCTTCCACAAGTTCTTAGAACACATGAATGATCAGGGATTGCTGTCTGAAGAAATGGATGTTAAGACGGGGAAATATCTCGGTAATTATCCACAGGCTTTTTCACACCTGGGCCTCATCATGGCGGCATATTATATTACCCGCTACTCAAAAGAGGATTATCATGTCTAAATTATAAGAGTGAACGAATGAGTCCGCCGTCTATCTGGACAGAAGTGCCGGTAATAAATGCTGCCTGAACGGACGCCAGAAATGCAACGAGAGCACCGAATTCTTCAGGTTTGCCGAGGCGTTTCAGAGGGATATCGTTGGTCATTTTGTCGAAATCTTCTTTATTTGCATATAGATGCTTGATTCGATCCGTAAGAAAATTACCAGTTAAGATATTATTAACCGTTATATTATCCTTCGCGACTTCATCAGCTAAGGTTTTTGCCATACCCAATACACCGGCTCTTAGAGAGTTTGATAAAATAAGATTCTCTACCGGTTGTTTGGCTGCTATGCTTACCATAGTAATTATTCTTCCGGTTCCTGCCTCTCTCATATGAGGAAGTACCAAACGTATCAGCCGCACGGCACTCAGGAGATTTAATTCGAAGGCTTTTTGCCAGTCGTCATCGGTTAGTTCCTCGAATGCTCCGGCAGGAGGACCACCGGCATTGGTAACTAAAATATGTACGTTTCCAAATGTCTTTACCGCAGCAGCAACTACCGTTTCTAAATCGTTTGGTTTTGTTACATCGGCAGGTATTGCGAGTATATTGCCACCTGTTTCTCGTTCAATCTCGTCTGCAGTTTGTGCAAGGATCTCATGATCTCTCGCACCGATAACAACATTTGTCCCTTCTTGAGCAAGTGTCATCGCAGTTGCTTTCCCCAAGCCCTTACTTGCTGCCATAACAATTGCAGTTTTGCCTTTGAGTCCCAAATTCATCGCATCAAAATACTAGCATACGACAGTGGGAATTAACAGATTGATTTAGGAGTTTCACCCGAATGTAAATGCGAAGGCTTGGATGCCTGGGGTTTGGAATTCAAGTTTGAGCAAATGAGTTTCTGTTTTTCCATGTAGGTTGATGAGATTGTACAACCGGTCGGTTGAAACGGTCAGCATGCCGTCTTTGACATCAGTGCCTGCACTGGCAGCTGTAACCGATTTGCCGTCAAGAAAGACTTTGACAAGAGACGCTTTGTTTGATGTACTTGGACGCAGCACAAGATACACGTTACCGGCGGTGAAGTTATACGTCAAAGTTGCATCTTTCCCTGTGACTGCCTGTTCTCCTGTGATCGTCCATTGCCCGCCGAGACTGAAAGTATTCTGCGGAATCGAATTTGAAAGTGTGTAATTGCTAGTCCCACTCCCAAGCGTAGTGCTCGGATAATAGTACTGCATTTTGTCTGATCCGAGATATGTTTCCGGTGATAGTTGTGTCTGCGGTGAATTATCCGGCATGTTGTCCAGCTTGCTCGTGACTTTATGTCCTGCTTGTTCTAATAATAGTTGGATCGCTTGTTCCATTTGGTCATATTCTCCTTCACCGAAATGGGTCCGCCGCACATTGCCCTGAGCGTCGACCAGATATTCCGCCGGCCAATACTGATTGCTGTAGTTATTCCAGGTTGCGTAATTATTGTCCTGCGCGACAGGATAGTGGATTTTGTATTGTTTTATTGCGTTTTCTACATTGGGTGTTTCATGTTCGAATTGGAATTCCGGTGTATGGATACCGATGACAACAAACCCTTTATCATGATACTTGTCATACCAACTTGTGACGTGGGGGAGCGTACGGATACAATTGATACAGGTGTAGGTCCAGAAGTCGACAAGCACAACCTTGCCCCGCAAGTCTTTGATTGTTAACGGCTTATCAGTATTAAGCCAATGGGTAATACCGACGAAATCAGGTGCAGGTGTATTGGTATTAAAGAGTCCACTGGTGTCGAGAGCGTTAGAAGATGTATTTTGGTTGGCATTCTCTTTTAAGGTATTCAGTTGCTTGGTGACCAATCCGTTACTTTCAATTTGCGTCAAATCTGCGCCATATGGTGTCGCGGCGAGGTATCCTTCAATAGCCTGATCGATATTGGTAAAGATCAAGAGTGCAAACACAAGCATGAGTACCCCGAACACTTTTTGGATGGCAGGAGTGTTTTTTGTGAGCCAAGGAGCTTTGTTCAGCAAGTTCCGGCCGCCGTACATGATAAGAAACATCGGTATAGCAGTGCCGATAGAATAGGTGAGTGTTATCAGGAAGGTAATTGCTGTGACTTGACTTGTTGCGGCAAGCGCGATGACAGATGCGAGGATCGGACCAACGCATGGCGTCCAGACAACGCCGATGGTAAGACCGATCACGAATCCTCCCCAAAACCCTGCATGAGGATTTGCTCGCGGTGCAAAGACTGAGAGTTTGGTAAACAGCCTTTCAATAAGTATCTGGAATCCAGGAACAATCAAGCTCAATCCAAATACCAAAAGAACAACCCCCGCAATGATCCGGAGGATATTTGACGGGATACCGGTTGCTCGCACGATTGTTGTCAAAAACAGTGTGAAGAAGGTGAAGCTGATTATAAATCCAAGAATGATGCCGAACGGTCGTTTCTTATCACCGCTGACGCTTGCAAGAACAATAGGAAGAATCGGCAAGATACACGGTGAAAGAACAGTTACAATACCTGCCAAAAATGCGAAGAGTAATAATAGTATCATAATAGTTAGTATCTCTTTTGACTATAACTCAAACCGACAAGTTTTACCAAAATCATCCCGACCAAAGCAAAGATAAGCCAGGGATCAACATGATGCTCCAGTGACTGCAGAATAATCCCGATAACCAGGATACTGCTTCCCGCAAGAAACGCATAGCGTCCAGCGAGCATCCTGTGGAAGTGTTCGCGTTCATCCCTTGCATGTTCTTTCCAGATGACTGCTGCAAATATGCCAAACACTGCGATGAGAAAAAGGATGAGCATAGAAAGGAACGGGGGAGGCATCAACAGATCAAACGGGTTGAGAAACAGCACCAGTAAGATTATAAGAATGACCGCAATCGTTGTTTCTTTTGCAAAGATATTATTTTTCATAGTGAAATAGATTTTCGACTGTTGTTTTAAAAAATCGTGCAAGTTTAATCGCCAAGAGCACAGACGGTGTATAGTTGCCTTTTTCTATTGCGATAATTGTTTGTCTCGTAACGCCGACAGCATGAGCTACTTCTTCTTGTGTGATCCCATGTTTTTTTCTCAATGTCAAAACGCTTGTCTTTATATGTTCTCCCATATTTCATGAAATGTCAAGAATACTTTACATTTTAAGAGTAAAACATTATGGTTATTTTGTCAACACGGCGGATGAGCTCTCTTTCCGTTTGGTTTGTTGTAAGAATCTAATTTCCCCTCTTGACACAGGTAGTTAACTATGAGAAAGTAGATACAGACATGGATAACAACGGACAATCACCAACATCTCCAACTGCAGACCCAACAGCAGTTCCACCCGTAACATCTGATACTCCAGCAGCTGATCCTACTGTTGGCACACCGACTCCAACACCTGAACCGGCAAATCCATTTGGCAGTCCTACACCAGCAGCTCCCGAACCACAGGCAGATCCAACACCTGCTGCACCTTTTGGAGATGCATCAACGCCGACTCCTGCACCTACAGAGCCGCCTGTTGCAGAACCAACACTTCCACCAGCAGCACCTGAAATACCAGCATCGCCATTTGGTGAACCGACACCTCCGCCTGCAGCTCCAACAACAGGAGGAGAACCTGTTACTCCCGAACCAGCCGATCCTACACAACCAGCCGCATAATAAGTAACTGTAGTCTTTCCAATTTCAAATATTCAAGTAATGATTTTTGTGTGAATGGGTAACCTATCATTTTGTGTTAATGAAACGGTATATGGGTTTGTTACTTGTTTTATTTTTACAGAAAAGCCCCGCTTGGTGAGCAGGGCTTTTTTTGTTTTAGCAAAGAACCTTAATAGGTGAGGTAGTTTGCTGACGCTAGATTGTATATGCCGACATTGGCATTACTGCTTCCTGTCCGGACTGCGGTAGTACCATGACCGTAGTTACCGATATAAGAATATTTGTTTAGGTAATTAAACATGTTCTGATGCGAACCTGTATTCTTATATGAAGTATAACCCCCGAAAGTCAGGTATGATTTCAGGAATTTATTGGAGGACGTATTAAAATCCTCACTATTATATCCGGTATTGTTGCTGGTCCGGATATAATTGGCAAACACTGTATTGTTATTCTGATGCACAGATATTTTGTTGTCTTGTGCATTGTTGACAGTGTTATCCGAGAACGCGCCGTTTCCGAGCACTGCTATCTCAGCCGCATTTGCAAAGTAATAGGGATTTATTACATATGCCTGATTTGATCCCGCGGTGTTAAAGATAGTCACCCCAGCATTGGCATTACCGGTTGATATATTGACATTACTTCCGGTATTGAAACTCGCCGTGTTATTGCCAGTATTATTCATCGTGTCTATATAATTGGCAATATAGGTGAGATTTGACTGCGTAACCACCTTCTTAAGACTGCTTCTTGCGGACACATAATTATCCGAGAATGCACCGTTTCCGAGCACATCAATATACGTATTGAGGTTGCCTGACCCCCCACTAACGTATGCGACATTTTGTCCTGCGGTATTGGACAGTCCAACCCATGCATTCGCATTGCCGGTATTAATGCCGACGTTGCTGCCGGTATTGAAATCTGCCGAATTCTTGCCAGTATTGTTATTGACTGCAACGGCATTGGCAATATTGGTATTGTTTGTCTGCGTAAGACTGGTACTCGTATGGGTCTTATTACTCACATTGGTATCCGAGAACGCGCCATTGCCTGCAATAGTAGTATTTTGGGATCCAACTGTCCCGCCACTGACCTGAGCAGTGTTACTCCCTGCTGTGTTAGCTATTCCAACTGCTGCATTGGCATTGCCGGTATTAATGCCGACGTTGCTGCCGGTATTGAAATCTGCCGAATTATTGCCGGTATTATTTGCAACTTTCACGTTGTTGGCAAAATTAGCTGTGTTTGCCTGATCAACAGACGTGTTGGTACTCGAGTTTGTTTGCACGCCATTTTCCGAGAATGCACCATTTCCTGCGACAGTCGTATTCTGGTCTCCTGTTGTTCCACCAGTGACATTTGCTGTGTTGCTGCCGGCCGTATTTGTTACGGCGACAGTTGCATTTGCATCACCAGTCTGGATATTCGTGCTGCCACCGGTATTAAAGCTAGCTGTATTATTGCCGGTGTTATTGCTCACAGTGACATTGTTTGTCACTTGCGCAGTATTTGACTGAGTGACGTTTGTGGAACTGTGATCACTTGTTTGGACCTGCGTGTCCGAGAACGCTCCGTTTCCTGCAACCTGCGTGTTGTCGGCAAAGACAGGGAACAGTGCTGCAGAGCCTAAAAATGCAGCAATTGAGAGCGCGTATGTTATTTTTTGCTTATTCATTTCTTTATCACCTCCTTTCCGCATATAGTAAGTAATATAGGTATACAGAGTGTGAATGATAGTTGTGAAAAGTTTTGTTAAGGAAAGGGTAAGAATCGTGCATGAGTTTATGCACGTTTTTCGTGGCTTTATAGGCTTGCTATGGTACGGGTATCTTCGACTTTTTTCCGCTAGGAGTTAAAAAAAACATCCCACCATTTTTTCCAGTTTGGCCGTGTGTCAACCGATTTTTGTGAGGCAGATGAGCTTGCTGCGAATTGATCTTTGGGAAGGATAACAATTCCTTCTCCGGGTTTGGCAAGTAATAACTTGTCACGTGCTTGTGTCTCAACAAACTGCGGCTGATTCACTTGGGCTATCTCTTTTTTCAATTCTTTATTTTCTTTTTTTTCCGCAGCCAGATTTTTTTGCGCCTGAATAATGAGGTCTTGTTTTTGCCAGATAGAGTAGAGAGAGTGTGTCAGGTCGTTTATGGTCAGCAGTAAGATGATTATGATGGTAAAAAACGCTATTTTCTTATAAGGCATAATGAATTATAATATAATCTCTTTTGATAAGCATTGCAAACCATATACTTGTATTCTTGGTTTAATTATGATATTATGGGATTTAATATTTTATGAAAACAATTAAAATAACCGACGCGCATAAAGAATTTCTAGATTTTCTCCGCGGTAAGAAGCATTCAAGCGCCACTGTCCTTGCTTATGGCAAAGATATTGATCAGTTAGCATCCTTTCTTGAAGAGCTTGAAAAAGAACATATTCATGAGGTAACAAAGGACGATATCCAGGCATTCCTGGGTAAACTTTCAGAAAGAGGCTACACACCAAAATCATTATCCCGGAAGCTTAACTCCACAAGAACGTTCTACCGTTTCCTGAAAGTAAATGAATATGTTACTGATGATCCGTCTCTTCTTGTCTCACATCCGCAGTATGAGTTGGCAGCACCGCGTATGCTTAAGCCTACAGAATATCGTGCTCTCAGAGATGCAGCAAGAAATGATGCGAGAATGTATGCGATTATTGAAATATTACTGCAGACCGGCATCCGCATCGGCGAATTGGCAGACATCCGTGTTGATGACATAAAAGAAGATAGTGTACATATTCGTCCGCATGAAAAGCATGAAGAGCGTAATGTTCCTTTGAATAAATCCGCAAAAGAAGCGTTGAATCGTTATTTGGCAATCAGACCAAAAATCGAAGATGATCATGTCTTTGTGACCAAATCCGGAAAGCCCTTCCTCGTCCGGAATATCCGTACGGCGATTGAGCGGTATTTCCGTATCGCGGGTATTGAGAATGCAAAGGTCAATGATCTGCGCCACACATTTGTTGCTCATCATCTGAAGCATGGTGTATCGCTGGTCTTACTCTCAAAAATTCTCGGTCATAAAAGGCTCTCAACAACCGAGCGCTATCTTAATTATATCCAGGATCGCGCAAAAGACACCTCAGTACTCAGCGAACTCTAAGAAGATATTTGAAGCATTTAATTTTCCGCTCGGGACTAATTCTTAATTACGGGTCCTATCCCGGGTTTCTTCCCGTCACCCGTGCCACCCGTATATTAGTTTGTTTCGCGAAAAAATTTGTTCCTCACTCATGAAAATTATTTGAAGAGTTTTTGCTTAAAATTTTCTAATTTTTCCTTATCAAGCAGCATACGCAGGACATCGTTTGTAAAGATCTGATTCCAGAAGTCCTCCTGTGAGGCAATATTGACGAATTCATCAAAAGAGACTTTTTTGATTTCGATTTTTTCTCCCGGATCCAGCTGCTGTTCTCTAACTTTCCTGCAATTTCTCGCAGCATATAAATACATCGGCCATTCGATTTTCCCTTCATACTCATAGGCCTTTAGCAGTTCCCAGTTATCGGATTCAAAGCCTGTCTCTTCCAAAAGTTCCCGTTTGGCTGTTACAAGCGGTTCTTCATCAGGTTCCATACGCCCGCCGAATAAGGTATACGTTGCAGGTTTGGTAGGCTGTTCTTCGAAAGAAAGATAGACATCATTACCTGAAGTCGGAATGATCTGAATGGTTCCGGGGCGTTTGAGCATTTCAAAGGTGGCAGTACTGCCGTCATACATTTTTTGCTCCCATTGGTGGATGGAAAAAATTTTTCCTTGAAATACTTTTTTGGCATTGAGTGGAAGTTTCATGTGGGCCAGGGAGGGATCGAACCCCCGACATGGTGTGTATAAGACACCTGTTCTACCACTGAACTACTGGCCCGCGTAGGTATTATATCATTTACCAGAGCTCGGTGAATATGCCTTTGCAGAGGAGTTCCTGCTCTCGGTGGAGGTTGACATCTTCTATAGCAATATCTAGTGCTTGCGTGAGGTTTCGTAGCAGTTTTTTGGAATGATACCGGCTGCATATTTTCCATTCCGGAATCTGCCGTGCGTATTCCGATGCAAAAAAGTCGGCAATGATCTCCAGGATATCATTTGTCGAACAGGTCGGTTCGAGAATCGAGCTATGGAAATGGAATAATTTCCATTCATGATCTGTTGTTTCATATATCCTAAAAATGATTTCCGATTCATCAAGAAGAATGATTCCATGTCGCCTCATAATCTCATGATACTAGAGATTATTCTATTTTGTCAAGAAGTGTTATTTCTTTGCTTTCAGGAGGCGTTTGACTTCTGCAAGTTCTCTCTCTATAGAAGAGAGCTTGGCAGAAATTTCACCGTCTTCAGCTTCTTCTTGGGTAAAATAGGTGAGGGGATGATGGGTAGCATCAGCAATCTTTTGTAAGTTTTTGAGTGGCGGCTGGCTTCTCCCTTTTTCATAGGCAGAGATTGACTTATCTGATACACCGATACTCTCTCCTAGTTCATGCTGAGAAAGATGTGCATTTGCCCGCGCGGTGCTGATTCTTCTTGCTAAATTGGGAAGGTTTTTCAATTGGTCGACACGTTTCATAAATCTTATTATACTATAGTGATGAAAGGCTTTGCCAAATTAAATCGTCGCAAGGTTCGCATTAAAGATATGCCTCTGACATTACGACCGAGGGAAAAGTTATTTGCCATTGGAGCGCATAATCTTACGGAAACTGAGCTTCTCGCAATTCTTTTAGGGACAGGTTCTGCCAAACAGAACGCGTTGGTTTTGAGTGATAAATTACTCCGGCAGTTTCCTCTCAAAAAGCTTGATGGGCAGCTCAAAGAAATGGTGCAGTATCCTGGTGTCGGGACAGCGAAAGCTGCACGGATTGCCGCAGCATTGGAATTGGGTGAACGGCTATTTGCTCCAGCATCCGTCACCAAAGTCCTTATCCGTACTGCACAGGAGGTACTTACACAAGTCCGTGATATTGCTGACAAAAAGCAGGAATACTTGATAGTGTTATATCTCAATGCCAGACATGAGTTGGTCTTGAAAGAAGTTGTGGGGATAGGGAGTCTGAATAGTCTACGGATCACACCAAAAGAGATTTTTAGTCATGCTCTGCAGACGCCATGTGCATCACTCATCGTTGTGCACAATCATCCGTCCAATGATCCTAGTCCTTCTGATGATGATATCCATTTTACAAGAAGGATCCACGAAGCAGGGGAGGTTATGGGTATTCCGCTTGTTGATCATGTGATTGTGAGCAAGTCCGGGTATTACTCCTTCAGGGAAGACAAAGGTAGTGCTTAGTTCTTCCAATGAGCTATAATCTGAACTATGGCTGATACGATCCTTGCGGTGAATAACCTGGTCAAAAAATACGGACAATTCCGGGCAGTTGATGGTATCTCTTTTACTGTGCCAAAGGGTAAAGTCGTTGGATTTCTCGGACCCAATGGCGCAGGGAAGACCACGACAATACAAGTGCTTTTAGGAATAACGTTGGCGAACGGTGGGACGATCAGTTACTTTGGAAAAGACTTTTTTTCGAACCGTTTGTATTGTCTGCAGCGGATTAATTTTACTTCAGCTTTTAACACGCTTCTTGGTAGAATATCTGTTAATGAAAACCTTTTTGTCTTTGCTGGATTGTATCAAGTTGCACATGCAAAAGAAAAAATAAAACAGCTGCTTGATTTTTTTGAAATTTCCGATCTGGCGCCTGAGCTTTATCAAAATCTTTCCGCCGGACAGAAGACTCGAGTCAATTTGGTCAAATCATTGTTAAATGATCCCGAAATGATCCTTATGGATGAGCCGACAGCATCGCTTGATCCGGATATCGCAGATAAGACGCTAACACTCATTGAAGATCTCAGACGGGAGAGGAACTTAACACTCCTTTTTACCAGCCATAATATGAATGAAGTCACCAGGATCTGTGATGAGGTAATCTTTTTAGATCACGGGAAAATTGTTGCACAGGATACACCGGCTAACTTAACGAAGAGAATACGGGCAGCACGTATCCGTTTGACATTTGAAGAAAAAAAAGAGGTACTTGAGAAGTATCTTCGGGAGCATAATCGGCAATTCACATTTTTGGATAATCATACGGTAATGATCGCAACCGAAGAGAAATTCATTCCGAAAGTGCTTTTCGGCATCAGTAAAACCGGTGTATTCTTAACCGATATTGAGATCCAGAAACCGACACTTGAGGATGTCTTTTTACAGATTGCCAGAAAGGAATAATATGCAGATTAAAAGGATTGGAGCGATCCTCCTACAGGAATATTATATTACGGTCCGGTCAGTAGAAGTCATTGCCGATATTTTTTTCTTCCCGTTCGTGAATGTTCTCGTATTCGGTTTCCTTTCGCTCTATCTTACCGGAAGCAATGCGCTAGCCGGGCAGTATGTACTGCTGGGTATGCTCTTATGGCAAATTATTTGGATCGTTGAATATTCCGTAGCAGTCGGCAGTCTCTGGAACATCTGGTCGAGAAATTTGAGTAATCTTTTCATAGCACCTATGATGACACAAGAATTTATCTTGGCCCATACCATTTCAGGGATATGTAAGGCGCTGCTTATGGTACTGCTTACGTCGATTCTTTCCGTCTATATCTTTCATTTCAATATTCTCTCTGTCGGCATTCTTCCCCTTATCCTCATATTTATTAATTTTACTATTTTTGCTTTCGCATTCGGCATTGCCATACTTGGACTCATATTCCGGTACAGTACCCGGCTACAGGCATTTGCCTGGGGACTTGTACCAATTATTCAACCGCTCGCGGCAGCTTTTTATCCGCTCAGTGTGCTGCCTGCGCCAATGCAGTATCTCGCATATCTTTTTCCGCCAACGTTTACTTTTGAAGCAGCTCGGTACAGTCTGACGTATCATACTGTTAACTGGCAGTTATTCGGCATTTCGTTTGGGGAGAATATTATTTATTGCATTCTCTGTATCTTTTTTTTCAGAATGATGTTCCGAAAATCCCGTGACACCGGCCAATTCGCGAGGAACGAAGGGTAGAGGACCGTCTGAGAGAAGGTTTAGATATATAGTTGTAATTAGATGAGTTACGTGATAGAATCGTCTCACTATGGGATCAGGAGCATTTACAGAAGGTGGATCACAAGGAGACGTCAGCAAAGAAAAAGGAAAAACAGGACAATCTGAAACAGGTCAACGACGTGGTCATACGAGAGACGGTCAAAGAACGACGGTACATGTGAGGACTTGGCAAGCATTAGGCCGTGGAGGAGCTTCTGGAGAAGGAGATTCTCTTATGAGTAGTGCTCGTGCACTACAAGGCAGAGCTGCTGCGATGGGTGTTACTATACCTGGACATATGGCACTCAGAGCTGCAGAAATATTGAGAGATAGACCTGTAAACAAACCTGGCGCTGCTTCTGGTAATGGTAGAGGAAGAAAATAAGCTAGGGGATAACTATTAAAGACCGCGCTTTTTATTATCTGAGAATGCTCTCAAAATTCCGTAAACAATTTATTAACTTTGACTTTTTTTGTTGCGGGGCTAGGGGTTGAACCTAGCCTGTGAGATTATGAGCCTCACGTGCACCGTACACTACCCCGCGTATAGGAAGTAAGTATACCATTTGCGCTAGCCTGGGTCAAATTGATATAATCTGATGGTCGAATTAGCCAGGGTAGCTCAGTTGGTTAGAGCATGGGATTCATAAACCCAAGGTCGTGGGTTCGACTCCCACCCCTGGTACTTAATTAGTTCAAAGTTTAAAGTGTAAAGTTCAAAGTAAATATAGAAAGTGCAAAATGAAACGTTTGCGCTCCTCTTTATGAATAATAACCCAATTGGCATTCTTGATTCCGGAGTAGGGGGGCTGACAGTTCTGCAAGCGGTGATAACTGAGTTACCGCACGAGTCAGTTGTCTATATAGGTGATTCTTTGAATATACCATATGGCGCAAAATCTGCGGATGAAATTTATAACCTTGCCAAAGAGCTTATCGAATTTCTTCTGTCAAAAAAAGTAAAGCTGATTGTGATTGCATGCAATACAATTACCGTCTGCTGTTTGGACAGACTCCGCAGTGAATATCCGGATGTGCCAATTGTGGGTGCGGTACCTGTTGTCAAAACAGCAGCAGCGGTTTCAGAGAACAAACGCATCGGTATCCTTTCAACAACGCAAACTGCGCAAAGTGATTATCAAAAACATTTGATTGAAGAATTTGCGAATGGCTGTGACGTCCTCAATTACGGCACGGATGAACTGGTTCCGTTGATAGAGAAAGGATTGCTGGGCGGTCCGAAATTGAAAACAGTTCTGCAGAAGGTTTTGTTACCATTTCAAAAAGAAGATGTAGACACAATTGCACTTGGCTGCACGCATTTTCCGTTGGTGCGGAAACAAATGCAGGAGATACTTGGTCCGCATGTTCAGTTACTGGATTCAGGAGGAGCAATAGCAAGACAAGTCAGACGAGTGCTAGAACACAATAATGCACGAGCAGAACACACAAATTCGGAGATTATGGTATATACGACAGGGGATCCGGACATTGCAAAAAAGTTGGTAGTAAGTACAATAGAGAAGCAGCCGGTAATAGTGCATCTTGCAACAATAAATATATGATAACTGATTGGCAAAATAAGAAAGTAGCGATACTCGGATTCGGCATTGAAGGATTAGAAACACTCAAGTTTTTACAGAAAAAGGGTGTTGATGTTTGGGTCTTGGACAAGAAGCAAAAAGAAAATATTGATCATGATTTGGTAACACAAGCTGAGAGTTTGGGAGCACAGTTCCGCCTCGGTAGTGATTACCTCCAAGATCTTGACGGCTACGATATTATTGTCCGCAGTCCTGGAGTCAGACGATTATTGCCTGAATTATTAACGGCCGAGCAGAAAGGCGTGACGATTACTTCGCATACAAAACTGTTTTTTGACCTTTGTCCGTGCCTGATTATTGGGGTAACGGGGACAAAAGGCAAAGGAACAACTGCGACACTTATTTATGAGATGCTTAAGGAAGCAGAAAAAGATGCCTATCTCGGCGGTAATATCGGTGTCGCGCCATTATCATTCCTGGACAAACTACAACCCTCATCAATTGTTGTCCTTGAGCTTTCGAGTTTTCAGTTACAGGATATGACAAAAAGTCCGCATATCGGCGTCATGCTTATGGCAACAAGCGAACATTTGGATCATCATGCTACGCATGAGGAATATATCAATGCGAAAAGAAATTTGCTTCGGTTCCAAACGAAAGATGATTTTGCCATCGTTAACCGTGATTATCCCGCAAGCAATGAATCGGATGTCCATACAGACGCTAAGGTGTTTTATATCTCAAGAGAGCGCGAGACCACCAATGGGTGTTTCGCACTCCACGGAAAAGTAATCGTCAGAAGAAATGACAATGATGACGAAATAATAAGCACATCTGAAATTGCATTACCAGGCAAGCACAATCTTGAGAATGTTTGTGCCGCAGTACTGGCAGCAAGGATTGCTGGGGTCAATACAAAATATATTACAAAAGTTTTAAGGAGCTTTACCGGTCTTCCGCACCGGTTGGAATTGGTAACGGAAATTAACGGCGTCAAATATTATGATGATTCATTTTCAACAACTCCAGAGACGGCAATTGCTGCGATTGAAGCATTCGATCAGCTCAAAATAATTATCCTGGGAGGCTCGAGTAAAGGGAGCGATTTTACGGAACTGGGAAAGGTGATCCGTGAGTCTGAAAGTATAAAAGCGATTATAGGAATTGGAGAGGAGTGGGAGGAAATTAAATTGCAACTTACAAATCTCAAATCGAGCGTTTTATTTATCGAGGGAGCAGGAGATATGAAGACACTTGTTCAGGCAGCAGCGAAGATCGCGCAAAAGGGAGATGTTGTTTTGCTTTCTCCAGCATGTGCGAGTTTTGATATGTTCAAAGATTATAAGGACAGGGGAGAACAGTTTAAGAGGGAAGTTTTAAAATTATAAAGTATCAGGGTTTGTATGATAATTGTCCTTGATACTCATGATACTTTTGATACTTCTCAATCGGGGGCTAGCATAGCCTCATTTTTTATGCTATACTGACACAAATTTATGGCTACTAATGGTAAAAGACCGCATTCTGATCCGAAGAAACGCGTAGTTAAATTCAAACAAAAGTTCTCATGGAAAAATTTGTTACTCTACGTGATCCTTATCGCGTTTGCTTTGTTTTTCTTTTCAGCATTCACCAGTCCCTATCAAGATATTCAGACAGTACCGCTGTCGACGGTGATTAATGATGTGAAAAGTGGAAAAGTTACAGAAATTGCTGTGACGTCAAGTAAATTGGTTGTGACGGAAAAAAACGGTACAAAGATCCAAGCAGATAAAGAACAGACCTCTGATGTCTATACGCTTTTTAAGGACGCAGGAGTTTCGCTAGCAAATACAAAAGTAACTGTTCAGGATGATTCCAGTATTTCCAACTGGATCAATATCACATCAGCTGTTCTGCCGGTACTGCTGATGATCGGCTTCTTCTATTTTATTTTCCGACAGGCAAGAGGAACACAGGAAAGCATCTTTTCATTTGGACAATCACGTGCCAAACTCTTCAACCGTGACAATCCCAAAGTCACCTTTGCCAATGTGGCTGGTGTGGATGAAGCCAAACAAGAGCTCTCTGAGATTGTTGATTTCTTAAAGAATCCAGTGAAGTATCGGGTGATGGGCGCAAGAACACCCAAAGGTGTGTTGATGGTAGGACCAGCAGGGACAGGGAAAACATTATTGGCGCGAGCAACTGCAGGTGAAGCAAACGTTGCTTTCTTCTCAATGGCTGGATCCGAATTTATGGAGATGCTTGTGGGTGTTGGCGCTTCTCGTGTCCGGGATCTTTTCAACACAGCGAAGAAATCACAGCCGGCAATTATCTTTATTGATGAAATAGATGCCATTGGACGGCAGCGCGGAGTGGGCATTATGGGGGGCCACGATGAGCGAGAACAGACCCTTAACCAAATTTTGGTAGAGATGGACGGCTTTACCCCAAATGAGAATGTAGTGGTCATTGCAGCGACCAACAGACCTGATGTATTGGATCCGGCACTTGTCCGTCCTGGACGATTTGATCGACGAGTGATGCTTGACCTTCCCGATGTCGAAGGACGAGCTAAGATTTTGGCGATTCATGCCAAGGGTAAGCCGTTTGAACCGAAAGTGGATTGGGAGAAGGTTGCGAAAAGAACTGTCGGATTCTCGGGTGCAGATCTTGAGAATATGCTGAATGAAGCAGCGATTATGGCTGCACGATTGAATAAGAAAGCGATTGATATGTCAGACATTGAAGAGTCCGCGACTCGTGTCAAATTAGGTCCAGAAAAGAAGCGGCTGCAAACAGAGCAAGACCGTAAGATGACAGCCTATCATGAAGCAGGACACGCGCTGGTCGGGTGGGAGATGCCGCATATTGACCCGATCCACCGTATTTCGATTGTCTCTCGCGGTATGTCACTTGGGCATACGATGACAGAGCCGATTGATAGAGTGCATGAGACCAAACAAAGTCTTCTTGAACAGATTGCTATGATGATGGGCGGCCGGGCTGCCGAAGATCTTGTCTTCGATGATGTGACCACAGGTGCTTCCAATGATATTGAGAAAGCGTCCCAAGTCGCACGGGCGATGGTGACCAAATTCGGTATGAGTGAGCTTGGCCCGATCAACCTTGACTCTGAGAAAAGTGTTTATGAGCAAAGTGAGATTTCTCCTGAAATGGCAGCAAAAATTGATGCCCAGGTCAAAAAGATCTCGGATGAGGCATATGCGCAGGCAACAAAGATTCTTACCAAGCTCCGTTCCAAACTTGATATCATTGCAGAGGAATTACTTAAGAAAGAAACGATTGATTCGGATGACTTTGTCCGGTTGATCGGCCCCAAAAAAGCACTGGCGACAGTGAAGGCAAAATAGCAAGTGAGGGTTGGTAGCTTTAGTCAGCAAAAACAATATTCCTAGCTACTAAATTCCGGAGCTTCGATGACATGCTTCTTCTTGTTTACGTCTATCTCCAATCCGATCCGAAGAATCGTTTCTTCAAGTACTTTTCGCATGTCGGTGCCCGTAGCATAATTGGCTGTATACGGCCCAACAGTGATCCGTTTGCCTCTGGCAAGTTCATAACCCTTTTTGAACGAAGTTGTCGGAGATGAGACGCCGATTCCTGTCCCGCCATACTGCATAATTACTGACAGACAGGGGATATCACTTGGTCCATCCCCGATATAAATCATTTGAGAGAAGGGAATACGCCGTGTTTGTTGAGATATGGCATCATTGATTTTGTACGGATTTGTCCGCAACTCTTTTGCGTTTATCCCTTTATTAATGCCGTACAAATATCTGGTTTTTTCCGTGAAAGAAATAGCGGACTTAATGCCGGTAACGGTGTCTTTATCATACGCAAAATTGCAGCCAAAAATACCGGTCATAAATGATGCAATACTGCTTCCGCGGATTATTTCTTCGATCCCTCCGCTGATAATGTAAAACTCCACTGAGAGCTGTGCTTCTTTCAGTTCAGCATGATGTGAAACATACGCTTTCAGTTGATCAAAAGCATCGGGGAGTCCCGGGAAGAGTTTCAGGTTTTTTCCTATTGATTTCAGTGTCTTTGGCGAAAGATCAAGCGAGCCATTTTGTGCATACTTAGCCAATAAATGCATATACGCAAATGGCGGGTCCCATGCATCATTGACCAGTTGTGAAACTTCTGACCAGAAATGATCTGGGTTCATGTGTTGATCGGTCAAAAGAGCAGTAATCGTATCCGGACCCAGTGTTCCGTCAAAATCAAAGACTATGGCAATTACCGGCTCATTCATTCACCACAGTGTACCACATATGGTGGTAGTTTGTGGTTGATAGTTTGCGGGAAGCATTCATCGTTAGCCCCTAACTATTGAAGACCCCTGTGGTAAAATAGTTCCTATGAAGAAGCTTCTCATCATTGACGGAAACGCGATTCTTCATCGTGGTTATCACGCCTATCCGCCGTTGACTAATCCCAAAGGCGAGATGATCAATGCCGTATTTGGCTTCTTCTCAATGCTTCTGACAGTTTTGGCAGATCAAAAACCAGATTATTTTGTAGTCTGTTTTGACCGAGGCAAGCCGACGTTTCGGATGAATATGTATGCCGGTTATCACGCGCACCGTCCAAAGATGGCAGATGATTTTTTCCCGCAGGTGGGGATTGTCCATGAATTGCTTGAAAAGATGAAGGTGCAGATTTTTGAACTCGACGGCTATGAAGCTGATGATCTCATTGGAACGATTGCGAAAGAAGCTGTTGATACATTTCATGAGGATGTAGTTATTGTGACTGGCGACCGGGATTTGTTGCAGCTGGTTAATGGTCATGTAAAAATTTTGATGCCAGTGAATGGATTCAGCAAAACGGTTTTGTTTGATGAGAAAGCTGTAGAAGAGAAGTATGGTGTGCATCCCAAACAATTTGTGGATTATAAAGCATTGATCGGTGATGCTTCAGACGGCTATCCCGGTGTGACAGGAATCGGACCAAAAGGTGCTGCCAAATTACTGCAGGAGCACGGAACGTTTGAAAAATTATATAACGATATCGGTTTGCTTCCTGAAAAAATAGGGTTAAAATTAGCAACCGACGCGGAGCAGGCGGCATTGGCAAAGAAGCTTGCGAAGATCGTAACGGATTCTCCGATTCAGTTTGATATCACCAAATGTAATGTTAAGGATTTTGATATCAAAGCACTCCGGGAAGAATTTTCAAAACAAGATTTCAAAAGTTTGCTTACAAGATTGGATACAGTTTTTGGAAAGGAAACTGATCAGCTAGAGTTGCTCTAAATGAAAGTTGCCATTGTCCACGATTATATAAAAGAATATGGCGGGGCAGAGCGGGTGCTAGAAGCACTTTGTGAAGCATATCCTGACGCGCCAATCTATACGGCGTTTTACAAAAAAGGTTCGGCGGCATACGAGCGGGTTAAACACAAGAAAATTGTTCCTTCGTGGGTGCATTACATTCCATACTTCTCGACCAAACTCCACAGCCCGCTGCGCTTCCTTGCCCCGATGATCTGGGGGAGTTTCGATTTTTCCACCTATGATGTAGTCATAACCTCAGCGTCCTGGTATGTCACAAAAGGAGTTATCAGCCAACAGCCAAATACTCATGACAAACGACCCATTGAGGTTTGCTACTGCCATACACCGCCAAGGTGGCTGTATGGGTACAAGACGTCTGTTGAGTGGCAGCGGTTCTGGCCTGTGCGAGTCTACGGCATGATCGTCGGGCACTTCATGCGGTTATATGATTTCAATGCCGCACAGCGGGTTGATTATTTCATTGCCAACTCAAAAGAAGTGCAGGCGAGGATTAGGAAGTTCTATCGGAGAGACTCAGTAGTTATCTATCCTCCTGTAAATTTAGATTCAAGATTGAAGATTAAAGATTTAGGAAAAGGAGATTATTATTTTATTGTAGCCAGGATTGTTGGAGGGAAGGGGCTGGAGCTTGCAGTTGAGGCGGCAAAGAAGCTTGGTATCAAGCTCAAAATTGCTGGCGCACCAGCCGGATATTATACCGGGCATAAGCAACTGCAGGAAAGCGCGACGGACAATATCGAATTCCTCGGCCGGGTAACGGACGAGGAATTGGTAGAACTTTATTCAGGAGCAAAAGCATTTCTGGCACTGGCAACAGATGAGGATTTCGGAATCACGCCTGTTGAAGCAATGTTTTGCGGGACACCCGTGATTGCGTATTATGGTGGAGGATATAAGGAGACAGTCATTGACGGTAAAACTGGCGTATTCTTTCATGAATCAACAGTGTCAGCATTGACTGCAGCAATCAAGAAGTTTGAAAAAATGACATTCGATCCAAAGATCTGCAAGAAACAAGCAGAGAAATTCTCAAAGGAGCGGTTTATCAGGGAGATACAGGAATTTGTAACTGCTCATATACAATTGTTGCATAGTTAAGATAGACTATATATAATCCATTCATGAAAATTCCTACGTATAAAAATGTAACTGTTGGTCCTTCTAAGATTGAAGGAGTGGGTATTATCGCTCTCAAAGATTTTGAAAAAGGAGAGACATTGTTTCCTCTGGAAGGTACCATTATCAAAGTAAAGGATACCCGTGAATTAGATCACGATGTCCTCGATCATGCGGTTCCTATTGATATAGTAAATGGTAACTACGTCTTAGTAGGCCAGCCTTCTTTATCAAATTATTTTAATCATTCTTGCTCACCGAATGCCGGTTTTAGAGATGATAAAGAATTCGTTGCGATAAGAGACATAAAAAAGGGGGAGGAACTAGTGATCGATTATGCTTTTTGTGATATTGATGGCTTTACTATGGCATGTCACTGTGGCAGTAGCAATTGCCGAAAAGAAGTTGTCCCTTTTGAAAAACTCGATAGCACAACACAAAAAAAGTATCTACCGTATGTGATAAATTATATCCGTAAGAAGTACCTTGCCAGCCACAACCAAGAAGCTTAGTTATTTGGTAGTCTGATATTCAAATGTATCAACTGAATAAGGTGGTTTTTCCGGTAAGAGCTTTTTGACGAAATAATTGATCCCCGGATTTTCAGAGCCTCCCAGGTAAACGGTTTTTATCCCTTCAAAAAACATTTCCTGAAAGACGTGATGATCCATCCATTCGGTAATTCCGGGTTTGTCTTTTGCTGTGACGCCGCAATACAATCCTGCTTCAGTCGGTGAAAACTTTTCGATGATGTAGAGTGCCTGAACAAGTCCTTTATAAAGAAATATCGTTATTTCATAACGGTTATCCGGACCATGGTGATATAAATAGGTTACAATTGGATGAAAACTTGCAAACTTTCTTTCGTCTTTTTTCAGAAAATTTTCGACTTTGTTAAGAGGGATTTGTGTAAGATCTTCACTGATATCTAAATGTATATTGAGCTTCTTAAACCTTTTTACTTTTCTGAAGAATCGTTTTGCTTTTCGGTTAACTGTTCCTTCCGGAGTGATAAACAATTTTGTAAGATTAATAATTGTTTCGGAGCAGGCAGCATCTTCAAGTTCGGTATCTGTTACCTTATTTGGTTTGGTAAGCGCTATTTTAGGAAATTGATCGAGTAAGACCTTCTTGAGAAAAATGCGGCATCCAGTCTTTTGCATAATTTCATTGCAGAGTATTTCCAATCCTTTCCCTTGCTCCTTGTCGGTTAAAGGAGTTATATAAACGATATTATTTCTGTAGCCGATAATCGCAGTAACGTTTTGGGTAGTATATTTAAGCCCTAGAGATCCGTCTTGGCCATGAGATGCGCGGAGAAGGTAAAGGAAGCTATGGGTATACCGGGGAGAAGGACCGGTAAATGCAGCGTTCAATATTTGTTCATCTCCAAACGTAAGTTGTGTTATCCCAGGGATTGCTAATAACTTTTTTTCTATGGTATGAAGGTCTCGTTGCATAGGTTATTACTAGTGCATATTTTCAGTATATGCAATAGAGGCAGATAATTTAATAGGTAATTTCGGGTAGCACTTTCCACATAAAATCAAAGAGTACTTTAAAATTATTGTAAAGCTCAGTATTATGCAATATCAAACCATTGATCGATCCTGTCAAGTGTATAATACTGATCGATCCGTCATAGATCAGGATATCTGTTGAGCTTAATTTAACATCTTTGGGGAACATTTTATATAAGTATTTTTTATTTCTACTTGATGATTTGGTTATTTCTCTTGCTTGTGGTGAGTCTTCAACAATTTCAAACATTTTGATATCAGGATTATTTTTTAGCGCATGATCAAATAACTGGAAGTTCTCCGGGAATATTTTTGCGATTTCTTCAATATTGACATAGGATCTAACTTCCTTTGCCTTTAATACGTCCTCATATATCTTTTTTACTCCGGTTTTTCCTTTATAATATTTTATTTCTGCACCATTGGTATAATTTCCTTTCGGAAGCGATGCTTCGAGTGTCTTTAAAATACCGGGAAAATTTTTTTGTACTGTTTTTGCATTTTCGAGTTTTGCTTCAACAAGTGATTTAAGTTCTTCCGGCTCATTGGCAGCGACAAGTTTTTTTGAACCTCTCACGAGTTTCATAAGCAACCCTTTGTCGATTAATTGATCGATATAGAAGTAGGTAGTTGTGCGTTTAATGTCGATCGTCTCAGCAAGATCACGGACGCTGGTGGGTCCTGTTTGCAGCAGGGTGAGGTAGAGTTTGGCCTCTACATCTGACAGATCTAATTGTTTGAGATAATCAACAATCTTTTCCATAATACAGTTCAAAAAATTATTATAACATATTCTTAAGTTTAGAACCTGACATTTTTAAATGCACTATCATACTATATTTGTGGATAAGTAAGCCTAAAATATGCGCGGGGAAGAGCACTGTTACAGGAGGATAATTCGTATTATAGGTGCATTTTTTGTAATGTACTTTGTAGTTGGTTTGAAAGGGTAAAGAAGATATAGCATGAATGGTAGATCAGCAGGATGGAATAAAGAAAACTTTCTAATAAGTCTGCCTTCTTGTCAAATTTAGAATATTGATCTAAAATGCGATTGCTATGAACAAGTACGACTACGTCATCCTTGGAGGTGGAGCTGTTGGGATGGCAATTGCCTATAAATTAGCTACTACGTTAAAAAAGAGCAGGATTGCGCTTATAGACGCTCATTCAGGGGCAGCTGCGTCAAGCGCAGCAGGAGCGATGCTCGGATGTTTTGGCGAAGTCACGAAATACACCTTCAGTAATCAGCCATCCTTGGAAAAATTTGATCTTATGTATGCTGCGCATAACGCATGGCCGGATTGGATGGGTGAATTGAAGCAGGTTTCAGGGGAAAAAATATGGCATAGTCCGGGTACCCATATCATTCTTAATACGCAAGGAGGAAAACTTGATGAAGAAAATTTTGATGCGATTATCGATGCGTTAAAAAAGTATAAAGAACCTTTTGAGGAGGTAAGCACAAGAAGCATCGAAGGGCTGGATGCTGTTGAACTTGCCAAACCACTGCGTGCAATATACATAAAAGAAGGTGCAGTGGATAGTAATCAATATCTGCAGGTACTTAGAACTGCATGTGAAAAGATGCATATCCAGTTTATCAACGGAAAGGCCGAAAAAATTGTAAATAGCAAAAGTCCTTTCACTATTGTAGGCAATTTTGATGAGGTGGTCTCGGATAATGTTATTGTAGCAACAGGTGCTTTTTCAGATACTCTCTTAAAGAATAGTAACCTTGGATTGGATATTATGCCGATATTTGCCGGTGTCGGTTTTGCTATGGTCACGCAGGCAAGGGGACAAGCATTCAAAAATACTATTCGTGTAGCAAATCGTTCAGGCTCTTGCGGATTGCATTTGATACCTTATGGTAATAGTAGAGAATATATCGGAGCAACGAATGTAGTACAAACTGCTCCACAGCAAGAAGCAGTTACGATAATGGTACAATTTTTAAGCCAGTGTGCAGTAGAGCAATTAAAAAAAGATATAAATTGGGCGAACGTGTTAGAATATCGAGTTGGCAACAGACCAGTATCTTTTGATACTTTTCCACTTATCGGGAAAACAAATCTTGAAGGCGTTTTTATAGCGACAGGAACATATAGAGATGGGTTCCATTGTTCTCCAATCATTGCTCAGAATATCGTCAACGAAATAATAGGGAAGAAGAGAGTCATCTCAGATACATTCAAGCCAGAACGTAAGCCTATTCAAACAATGACACAGGAAGAATCGATAAAAGATTTTGCATTGCAAAGTTTATCAGGCGCCTATGAACTTTGGTTGAAATTGCCGGGAACCATAGGAGAAAAAGATTTATTGAGTATGTATGAACACAAGGCGAGAGAGTTATATAAAAAGCTACAGACAGATACTGTTATCAATACAGATATATTATTTTGCCTATCGATGCCAACGTTTCCGGAAGATACAATGACTGAATTAAAAAGCTATCTTAATAAAAAAAGTTCACATCGATCCTGATGATAACGTAAAGGTAAATACTCTTATCAGCCAGGCAAAACGTCCCACAGAAAATCAAATAGCAATTTAAAATTTTTTGAAAGATCGAGACTGTGGAGAACTATTCCGTTTGTTGCTCCTTTAAGATCGATAATAGCAACTCTATTATCATAGATCAGAACATCCTGAGAAGTTAGCTTCATGTGTTCTGGTAAAACTTTATAGGAATGATTTTTATTGGTAAGCTTGAGTCGTTCTCTGGTTATTGGCGATTCTTCACAAATTTCAAATATATTTATTTTTGGATTACTCTTGTATGCACGATCAAGCAGCAGATAGTTATTGGGAAAAGCTTTTGCGACCTCTGCTACATTTACGTATGATCGTAACTCTTCAGCCTTTAGCGCCTCTACATAAATTTTTTTGACGCCATTCTTCCCTTTGTAGTACTTTATATCAGCATCTGTATTAGTAGTTTCTTGAGGGAGAGAAGATTTGAGTGTATTAAGGATAGCTGGAAAACCTTTTTGCACGGATTTTGCTTTTTTTAGCTTTTCTTCCACAAGGATTTTTAAATTTTCAGGTTCTTCAGCTGAGACAAGTTTTTTTGAACCTTTGACCAATTTTAAAATCAGACCTTTTTCAATCAATTGATCAATATAAAAATATGTTGTGGTACGTTTGATGTCAATTGTCTCAGCCAGATCCCGGACGCTGGTTGGCCCAGCCTGCAGGAGAGTGAGGTAGAGTTTTGCTTCTACATCTGACAAGTCTAACTGCTTGAGATAATCAATTATTTTGTCAAAATTGTCCATACTTAAATTAAGAAATAATTATAACATACCTTCAGGTAGGCAACCTGACATTCGGTAATTTATTAAAAGTATATATTACTATATCATAAATGTTGTCAATTTACGACAACATACTTGACAATTATTAAGAAATGGGTTACACTCATTATGGATTTTGTTTTAGAGCTCACTAGTACAAAAACCACGCCATGTTGACATTCTGGTCCCGCCCTTTTTTGCGGGATCAGGATGTCAAATTTGTAGTATAAAGACTGAATTGTTTAAATGTTAAATGTATGTTACTATTGAGTAAGTAACAGGTAAGAAATTATGGGAAACAGTCAGGGAAGAAAGCGCATCGTTATTTCTGTTGGGGGTTCACTTATTGTCCCCAATGGAGGAATTGCCACTGACTTCCTAAAGAAGCTCAATGACTTTATCCGCGAAGAACTGGCGAAAGACACAAAACGCCAGTTTTTTTTGGTTATAGGGGGGGGGGCGACGGCTCGGCACTTTATTGACGCCGGTCGGGAAGTCGTCGGTCATGATCTAACCCATAATGACATGGACTGGCTCGGTGTCCATGGAACAACCCTCAATGCCCACCTCGTCCGCACCATCTTCCGAGACATTGCCCACCCAAAAGTTATCCGTCATTATGATATTATCCGAAAAGTATATGAGCCCGTGGTTATAGCCTCCGGATGGAAGCCTGGCTGGTCGACAGACTACTGTGCGATTCTACTGTGTGAAGATTATGGTGTTAAATCTGTCATCAACCTCAGTAATACCGAACAAGTCTTCGATAAGGACCCCAAGAAATTCCCCGATGCCAAACCGCTCACCAAACTATCCTGGGATCAAATGCGAGAGATAGTCGGGGACACGTGGAAACCGGGACTCCATGCACCTTTTGATCCAATCGCTGCACAAAAAGCACAGGAGCTAGGGATTAAAGTTGTCGTTATGTCGGGATCAGATCTAGAAAATGTTGACAACTATCTTGAAGGAAAACCTTTCAAAGGAACCACGATTGAATAATATACAAGATTTATGATATAAGATTAAAGATTTAAGAGTTCTTAAATCCTCATTCCTAAATCTTATATCTAATGATTCTAAAGCACCTCTTACTGCAAAATTTTCGAAGTTATACTAAGGCAACGTTTTCTTTTGATGAGCATCTCACCGTTATCGTCGGACCTAACGCGATCGGTAAAAGCAATCTCGTTGAGGCAATTACTCTCTTGTCTACGGGGAAGAGTTTCAGGACAAGTAAAGAGAAGCAACTGATAACTTTGGGGAAAACAATTGCGCGAATAGAGGGTAAAATTACCGACGGATCAGAGCTGACGGAATTAACAGTCATGGTCACCGATATGCCAGGACAAATGCCGAAGAAATATATGGTCAACGGTATTTCCAAAAGAAGATCTGCACTTGTGGGGTTACTTCCGACGGTTCTTTTTACGCCACTTGATTTGGCGATCGTATCGGGACAACCAGGGGATAAAAGAAGATATCTGGATGAAGTCTTGGAACAGACCGATCAGGAATATGCTTCCGCATTGCATCTTTATACAAAGGCCCTTCGTCAGCGGAATGCGCTGCTTGAATTCGTACAAAACAGTGGCCGTCGGGATGAAGAACGCTTTGCGTATTGGGATAATCTGCTCATCACAAATGGACGAATAATAACCGAAAGGCGTGAAGCTTTTATCGGATATATCAACCTGCGGGAGAAAGAGTTATTTCCTTTTACCCTGGTCTATGATAAGAGTCTGATGTCCCGTGAGCGGCTGTTGCAGTACAAAGACGCGGAAGCTGGAGCAGGGATGACCTTGGTTGGTCCGCAGCGGGATGATATCATTATCCAGTCACATCATCCAGTATCAAATGACCTTGAAGATGTGAAATATTTTTGTTCAAGAGGTCAGCAACGGCTTGTAACATTGGAATTAAAAAACGCGCAGATATCGTATCTACAGGAGCAGTTGCATCAGCAGCCGTTATTGGTTTTGGATGATATTTTTTCGGAACTTGATAATGAACACATTAAGCATGTTCTGGGTTTGGTTCGGGATTTCCAGACGATTATAACCACTACACATGAAGAGTTTGTCAGTTCTGTTATCGGGAAAGAAAAGGCTGTGATAGAATTAGATAACTCGTTAATTCGTTAACGGGTTGATCGTTGGTATATGCAACAATTCAATCCAGAAGAACTAAAACAATTATATATTCCTCCAGAGGATTCCCATAAGGGGCAGAACGGCAAGCTCCTGATCATCGGCGGCTCACAGTTATTTCATGCTGCATCGCTGTGGGCGTTGAATATCGCAAGCAGAGTTGTCGATATGGTGTTTTATTCATCGGTGTCTGAGAATAATAAAATCGTTTATGAATTGAAGAAAGAATTTAGGAATGGGATTGTGGTGCCGAGAGATGATATTGAAAACTACATAAAGGAAGCGGATGCAGTCTTAATTGGTCCGGGAATGGTGAGATCAGAAAGTGCAAAGTTCGAAGCTCGGAATGTAACATTACCTGAGATAAATAAATTGGCGGATGAGGGAGCGCAAAGTTACTATTTGACGAAGTATTTGCTTGAGAAGTATCCGGAGAAGAAGTGGGTAATTGATGCTGGCGCTCTGCAGATGATGGAGCCGGAATGGCTGCTTCCACTCAAAGGGAACGTCATTGTAACTCCGCATCCAGGAGAGTTTGAGAGAGTAAGATTAAAAATTAAAGATTTGGGATTAAAGAAGAAAATTGAAGGAGAGACATTGGAAAGACAAATTGAGATATTTGCGAGGGAGTTTCATTGTATTGTTTTGTTGAAAGGGCAGGAGGATACAGTATGTTCTCCTGACGCGTGTGTTACGGTTTCCGGCGGCAATGCCGGAATGACTAAAGGAGGAACAGGGGACGTATTGGCGGGATTGGTTGCGGCATTGGCCTGTAACAATGAGTTTTTTTTGGCTGCGGCAGCCGGCTCATATTTCAATAAGAAAGCAGGAGAGTCATTATTTGAAAAAGTAGGCTATACATTTAACGCGTCTGATCTAGCGGATGAGATACCTGTAGTGATGAAGCAAGTTCTTCGTTAGGTTGTCTTTTTTCGGGAAATATACGATAATAACTTAGATTTACGATTAAAGATATAAGATTTAAGAATTCTTTAATCCTGAATCCTCAATCATTAATCCACGTATGTACAATCCAAAATATACAATCAGCAATAAGATCCTCAAGAACATCGGTATTGTCGAGGCTGCACGGGAAGTCATCGACCATGCGCCGCTCCTTCCATATTACGAAAAAGAATTTCGGAAAGACGCGATGGTGCGAAGTGTCCATCACGGAACGCATATCGAAGGGAACGAATTGAATCTCGACCAGGCTGAAAAAGTAATAGATGGACAGACGGTTGTGGCCCGGGAGCGTGATATTCAGGAAGTTATCAATTACCGTAAGGTAATGGAGTATCTTGGGGAGTCAAAAGTTGCGAGCGAAATGAAAAAGATCGATGAAGACTTTATTCTCAAACTCCATCGGATGGTCGTTGAGCGGATTCTTCCTGAAGAAAAATGCGGTACGTTCCGTGTGACACAGGTTGTTGTGAAGAATAGTTTGACCGGTGAGGTGACGTTTACACCGCCTGCAGCGCTTGCTGTGCCGGTTCAGATAAAAGAATTTATAGAATTCGTTAACAATACCGGTTCTGATGATATCCATCCAGTTCTCAAGAGCGGTGTCGCGCACTATGAACTCGTACGGATTCATCCGTTTGTTGACGGGAATGGCCGTGTCGCGCGGGTCTTATCAACGTTCATTCTCTTTCAGGAAGGGTATGATATCAGGAAATTTTTCTCGCTTGAAGAATATTTTGATAATGATGCTGAAGGATATTACAGTGCTCTCCAAAGTGTGGGGAAGAACGATGGAAATGTAACAGACTGGCTTGAGTATTTTACCCAAGGATTGGCGATTGAATTGTCTAAGATTAAAGAAAAGATTGAGAAGATATCGGTTGATGTCAAGATAAAAGAGCGGCAGGGAGGCACGCCGATCCTGCTTTCTGATAGGCAGCTAAAGATTATTGAATATATCCAAAAGACGGGGTATCTGCAGAATAACGGATTCAAGCAGCTTTTTCCGATGGTTTCTGAAGATACGGTATTGAATGAGTTAAAGTATCTGATCAAACACGGGTTGATCAAGAAAACAGGAAAGACCAAAGGCGCAAAGTACGTCAGAGTGTAATATATGAAGTTTTCAGTATTGGCAGAATATTTTGAAAAATTAGAGACAACATCTTCACGGCTTGAATTGATCCGGATACTGTCGGACTTGTTTAAGGCAAGTGATGAGCCGGAGGAGATCTCTGAGATTTGTTATCTGGTGCAAGGGAGAATAGCACCGTTTTACGAGCCAATTGAGATCGGTATGGCGGATAAGATGGTAACACAGGCCATCTCTCAGGCTTATGGTTTGACGAAAGATGAGGTTTGGAAGCAGTATCAAACAGAAGGAGATATGGGAAGCGTTGCTTCGCAACTAAGCTCAAAAATCAAAAATCAAAAATCAAAATTAACCGTGAATGATGTTTTTGTTCGACTAACAGCAATTGCACACATGGCAGGTGAGGGATCGGTTGAAAAGAAAATTACGGCTTTGGCTGATCTTTTACAGGAAGTTGATTCTTTGTCCGCAAAGTTTTTGGTGCGAATTCCTTTGGGTAAATTACGGCTTGGTATCGGTGATCCGACAATTCTTGATGCATTGGTGACTGCAAAAGTGGGAGAAAAAACACAACGGAACGTTCTCGAAGGTGCGTACAACCGCACGTCGGATCTTGGGTACATTGGAAAGCATTTCTGGACCGGTGGGTTAAAAGCCGTCGAAAAATTATCAGTAACGGTCGGACGTCCGATCCGGTCTGAACTCTGTGAGCGCTTGCCCAATCCGCAAAAAGTCATTGAGAAAATGACTGAAGTCGATGCGCAGTATAAGTATGATGGATTCAGAGTACAGATCCACAAAGACGGCAGCAATGTCCGTATCTTCTCCCGCAATCTTGAGGAAACAACACATATGTTCCCCGAACTCATCGAGGCGACCAAAAAACAAGTGAAAGCAGAAACTGCAATCCTGGATGGTGAAGCAATAGCCTATCATCCGCTGTCTGAAGAATTTCTCCCGTTTCAGGAGACAACCAAACGGCGGCGTAAGCATAATATCGAAGAGACGGCAAAGGAGCTACCTTTGAAGGCATTTATCTTTGACATATTGTATAAAAATAACAAATCGCTTTTGGACGTACCGCTGACGTTGCGACTGAAAATTTTGAAAGAAACGATAGTTGAGGATGATGTACTTATTCCGTCAGAAACACAGGACATTTCCGATCCGAAGAAATTGGGGATGTTACTTGACGAGGCAATCAGTAAAGGACTGGAAGGATTGGTGGTCAAAAAATTGAACTCTCCGTATGAAGCTGGGGGACGAAATTTTAATTGGGTGAAGCTAAAAAGACATTCGTCAGGTGAGCTGCATGACACGATTGACTGCGTGATTCTCGGATACATCTACGGGAAAGGGAAGCGTGCTGCTTTTGGTGCTGGAGCACTTCTTGTGGGGTTGTACGATAAAAAACGGGATATGTTTGTCACCGTTACAAGAATCGGTACCGGTTTGAGTGACGATGAATGGCGGAGCATCAAAGAAAAAACAAAAGGGCTTGAGGTAGACCATAAGCCTGCACGGGTGGAATCACTGATTACACCGAGTGTCTGGGTGAAACCTGAGTTGGTGATTGAAGTGCTTGCTGATGAAATCACACGCAGTCCACTGCATACCGCAGGCGCTAAAAGCGCCGAGAGTGCCCCACGAGGTACGGCTGGATCAGTTATTACGGATGGAATCAAAGAACCTGGATATGCGCTGCGCTTTCCACGCCTGGTTTCTTTCCGTGATAAAGATAAAAAAGCCGAAGATGCCACGAGTGTTGAAGAGCTGATTGAGATGTATGAGGAGCAGGGGAAGAAATGACTGGATTTAAGATTAATGATTAAGGATTTAAGAAAATTATTCTTTAATCTTCAATCTTAAATCTTTAATCTGATGTATGCATTACGTCACCGATCTTCATTTACACAGCAAATACTCACGAGCTGTCTCTCCCCAGATGACACTTCCTGTGATGGCAACTTATGCCAGACAGAAAGGAATAGACATCCTCACTGCTGCTGATTTTACCCATCCGGTGTGGTTTAAAGAGATTCAAGCACAGTTGCAGGAAGCGGAGGAAGGGTTATTTCATTTAAAAGATGATAAAGACGACAGGCAAGTTCGCTTTCTTTTATCAACGGAAATATCAAGTATTTATAAGCAAGGAGATAAATTGCGACGAATTCATAATCTGGTCTTTGTACCCAGTTTTCCCACGGCAGAAAAATTTGTTAAAGCACTGGTGAGTAGGGGATGCAATCTCAATGCAGACGGCAGACCGATTGTCGGACTCTCTGCTGAAGCACTGTTGGATTTACTGCTGTCGATCGATGATCGGGCCTTTCTCATCCCGTGTCATGTCTGGACTCCGCACTTTGGTGTGTATGGCTCCGCCAGTGGGTTTGAATCCCTTGAAGAAGCATTCGGCAGTTTGGCAAAATACATTTATGGTATTGAGACGGGACTTTCAAGCGATCCGGATATGAATTGGCAGATAAAGGAGCTGATGAACAGATCGATCCTTTCCTTTTCCGATGCACACAGTCCGGCAAAAATGGTACGGGAGGCAACAGTGTTTGATCTGGAAGAGGTAAGTTATGAAAATCTTCGGCAGGCTATCATGCGACTTTCCGTCATTGCGAGCGAAAGAAGTGATCGCGGTCCCACAAGGGGACTAGCTTCTTCGAAGCGTCGCAGTCAAATTCTGGAAGGGATTGCGTCACCACAAAGTGGGAAGTCCTCTTGGAGGGCTTCGTCGCAAGCTTCTCGTAATGACGCTAACAGGATCGCTTACACTCTTGAATTTTATCCTGAAGAAGGGAAGTATCATTACTCCGGACATCGCAACTGCAAGGTTTCGGTCGGGCCTGATGAAATTCGATCAGGCGGTACGACCTGTCCTGTGTGCCAGAAGCGTATGACTGAAGGAGTGTTGTACCGGGTGCAAGAGTTATCGGATGAATCTCTGTTGGAGCGTGTCCAGGTCAAAGAAAACAGTGCGGGCGTTAAATGGTATACAGACCGTATGCATATCCAGCCGCCGTATGTGAAATTGGTGCCGCTGCTTGAGATCGTTGCGGAATCACTGGGATCAACAGTTGCCAGTCAAAAATCAAAAGATCTCTATGCCAAACTTTGTGCTGAATTGGAATCAGAACTGCATATTCTTCTGAAAGCTCCGATAGCCGATATCGAAAAAGCCGGCGGAATGAAAGTCTCCTTTGGCGTCACCAAAGTCCGCGCGGGCGCAATAGCAATTGATCCCGGGTATGATGGGGAATATGGCAAGGTGCAAATTTGGGAAGAGGGGGAAGTGAAACGACTGCAGGATGTACCGCAACTGAAGCTGGACTTTTAAAATTTCCAATTTCCAATCAATTATCAGTGTTTCAATTTTAAAATTGAAAATTATTATGTTGTCTTACCACTCTTTAACAAAGATATGGTATAGTGGAGATTATGAAGTTGGTCATTGGGCTTGGTAATCCTGGTGAAAAATATGAAAATACCCGGCACAATCTCGGTTTTCTGGTGGTTGATCGCGTGCTGAAAGATCTCGGTAACAGTAATGTTGCTTGGGAGAAATCAAGCAAACTCAAAAGCAACATTGCCACATTTACACTTCATGATGAAAAGATACTTCTTGCCAAACCTCAGACCTACATGAACAATTCCGGCATGGCAGCAAGATTATTGATGGATTTTTATAAACTAGAGTCGGATGACGTATGGATTGTCTATGATGAACTTGATTTGCCGCTCGGCAGTATTAAGATACGTTTCGGAGGCGCTGCGGCTGGTCATCATGGCGTCGAATCGATTATGGAAGCAATCGATACAGATAAATTTTGGCGGTTCCGGTTAGGAATTGGGGAATCTCATGATAAAGAGCATGCTGTCGGCAGGCAGAATTTCCGTGACGCAAAAGAATTTGTTCTGGATACGTTTCGTTCTGGTGAGGCAGGGAAAGCCAGGGAGTTGATCAAGCATGCTTCGGATGCTATTCAAATGGCTGTTGAAAAAGGTATTGAGAAAGCGATGAATAGGTTTAATACGAAATAAGCGTTTAGTTAATGAGCGTATAGCGTTTAGTATTTTTCTGGACGCTAACAGCTAATCCACTAGACGCTCCCTAATTATGCAATCCATAAAAAGTGTTCTTACCAAATTTAACCCAACGACAGATAAGTATGTTTCACGAGAGTTCCAGACATTTGGCTTGCATTTGGCTGAATCGCTGGATGACTATAAACACAGAAGTCTGTATATCAAGCTGGCAAAAACAGTACACCGATCTATTCTTGAACAGGCGCTGAGTTTTGCGATTGACAGCAATGCGAAGAACAAGGGAGCGCTTTTTATGTGGAAACTAAAAGATTTGCGGAAGGGACTAAAGAAATAAAAATTAGATTTAAGATTAAAGATTAAGGATTAAAGAAAATTATTCAAAAGAGTTTCTTCTTAAATCTTCAATCTTAAATCCTTAATCTATGATGGATCAGGCGCATGTTTTCATCTCAGGACAAGTGCAGGGAGTTAGCTTCCGTTACTTCATCAAAACTAATGCTCGTCAGCTCGGTTTGACAGGCTGGGTACGCAACGCTGAAGATGGGGGAGTCGAAGCAGTCTTTTGCGGAGAGCGAAAAAAGATTGAAGAGATGATTGCACTTTGTAGACAAGGTCCGTTTCTGGCAGATGTGAAGCATCTTGGATTTGAGTGGGAAGAGACGGGAGTATTTGAGGGATTTAAGATTATGGATTAAGGATTTAAGAGAATGTTATAATTCTTTAATCTTCAATCATCAATCTTAAATCTCATTTTAGTTCTTGAGGGCTGTATCGATTTGCTGTTTTAATTGTGCATAAGGGACAGCACCGACAATTGCCATGCCGTTCACAAATGTAGTCGGTGTTCCGTTTACTCCTGCCGTGCTTCCATCATTTAGGTCTTTGGTAACAGCATTGGCAAATTTCTTGGATGAAAGACATGAATTAAATTGTGATTGATCCATGCCGAGGCTCCCTGCGATCTTAGATAAGTTATCAACAGTATACATTGACGTATCGGACTCATCGGGCTGATGATCGTACATATAGTCATGGAATGCCCAGAATTGATTCTGGTCGTTGGCGCATTCACCAGCTTCAGCTGCAAGCGTTGATGCAGGACCAAGGAATGCATAATTGCGGAATGCGAACTTTACTTTTCCGGTATTTACATAATCTTTCATTAGTTGCGGCTCGACAGTTTTAAACCACTGTTCACAGAAGGGGCAGCGGAAATCGGCAAATTCGATCACGGTAACTTTGGCATTGGAGTCGCCCTGAACAGGATAGTCGCCAATTGCTACATTGACTGGTCCTGAAGGGGCAGGTGCTCCTGAGACTGGAGGTTGTAGAGCCGTATTTGGCTGCGCGGCAATAGCAGCTGATGCGCTCTTTGTATCGTTGAGTTGCTGCTGTAGATCAAAAACTTTGTTGGTTAACATCCCGAGAAAAAAGGCAAAGACAACAATAGTAACGACAAGAAACGTATTCAGCGTTACATTTTTAAACCGTGGTATTTTAAAATTTTTCTTCTTGATGGATTTGGTTATTTTGGAGAATGGTTTTTTTAGTGATAATTTTTTCATCTTTTCCCATTGTATACCACTTGGAAATAAATATGCAAGTGAAATCTCTCTTTTGTTTTTCATAAAATGCTATAATAAAAACAGCTATGGTATCATTTCGTCCGCTCTCCACCTTGGCAAGCTATCTAATAGATTCCCTTGAAGATCGGGAACCGGCTATCTCGGAAGAGCGGCGTATTACCGTCAACCCCATTGTGACAAAGTTCGCTTCATGGTATGAACGGCTCCGTAATGCAATGGAATTTAGAGAAGACGAGGTAATCCTGCGAGCAACGATAGAGCGAATCTTAAAACGTAGATTGCTTTTGGGGGGCAATGGAAAAACAACAGCAAAGCCACTTGTTAAAGAACTCCTTTGGGCACGCTACTTGCCTGAAAATGATATTGGTGAATCCGTTGCTCAGAAAATTGAAGAGGTGATTGATCTTCATTTGTCCATGCGTCTTCGGATCCTCGCCAAACATAAATTTCCAGAAAGCACGATCAATGATTGGACATATGATCTTATGTCTTCGGATATTCAATATATTCTCAATCCAAAACGGTCGAAAGAATTGGTTGCAAATTTTATGTATCATGTTCTGAAAGATGATGTCGCCATTGAGGATGAATCAACCGAGACGAAAAATGCGCAGGTATTCATATCAGTCAGAAAAGCTTTTGCCCGCGACGATTTGGCCTTTTTACGGTATCACTTATTTTGCCAATACTTTGGCAGGTTGACACCAAAAACGCTTGACTACACCGTTGAGCATTTTTTGGAAGGATATAATGAAATTCTCCGGCAGATGTTTTTTGTACGTAGAGAGAAAATATATACCTACGTCAAACGCCGGACCGCTGCATTTTTTATCTTTGAAGACATCCTAGAATCGCAAAAAGAAAATTTAAAAACTATTTTGGAAAATGATGAAGCACTGAAAGAAGTGGTCTTTGAAGCATGTGAGAAACGATATAATAGTATAAGCAGACGAGTGCGGACGGCAATTATCCGATCGGTTATCTTTATTCTCCTGACAAAAGTAGCGTTTGCATTTTTTGTCGAAGGCACCTATGAGCGGATCGTGTACGGTCATATTGTCTGGACTTCGATTATCATTAACACAAGTATACCGCCGCTTCTTATGATCATTGTCAGTCTGTTTATCCGGACTCCAGGTCAAGACAATTCCGAGCGGATATTTACGTACATTTCCCGTTTGCTTCATGATGAAGATCCGGTTCTTGGCAATAAATTGCTTATCGCAAAGCCGCAGACTGACAAGAGATTTATGACAGCCTTTAATATCTTATGGCTATTTGCCTTTTGCCTTTCCTTTGGTGCAATCATTTACGTTTTAACCCGTTTGCATTTCAATGTGATCAGCCAAACCATCTTTATCTTCTTTCTTGCGATTGTGTCATTTCTCTCGTACCGAATCGCTTTGCTGGCGCATGTCTATCGAGTAGGGGAGAAACAAGGGCTTGGCACGTTACTGGTTGATTTTCTTTTTATGCCGGTGATCCTCGTTGGAAACAGATTAACACAAAGCATCCGCCAGATTAATATTTTCCTGATGCTTTTTGATTTTTTCATTGAAGCGCCGTTTAAATTCCTCTTTGCCTTTTTCGATCAATGGTTTTATTTTCTCCACGGCAAGACGGAAGAGTTGGAATAGTACTTTCTTTTTGGTAACTTATCTTGACACAGTTTCTTGAAGCTGGTACTATGGATAGACACTTATGGCAGACCAAACATTTACCGACCAAAATTTTCAAAATGATGTCTTAAAGAGTGATAAGCCAGTTGTTGTCGATTTTTGGGCGCCATGGTGCGGTCCTTGCAAGATGGTCTCTCCTATCATTGAGGAGCTCGCAAAAGAATATGACGGGAAGGTAGTAGTAGGGAAGATGAATGTTGATGATAACCAAATTCCATCAACCGACTTTGGCGTCATGAGCATCCCGACAGTAATGATCTTCAAAGGCGGCAAGCCAGTTAAAGCTATGGTCGGTGCGCAAGGTAAGCAGACTTACAAAACGGAAATAGAAAAAGCCCTCAGCTAGATTAAAGATTTATGATTAAAGATTTAAGAATTAAATAGAGTTATACTATGTCTTTAATCTTGAATCTTACCTCTTAAATCTTATTTAAATTATGTACGACGTTATTATTCTTGGATCAGGACCCGCAGGATTAACAGCTGCAATTTATACTACACGCGCAAGCTTAAAGACGCTTGTTATCGCGGGGGAGAAGTGGGGCGGTCAGCTTATGTTAACAACTGAAGTAGAAAATTTTCCCGGATTTCCTGAAGGTATTCAGGGTCCGGATCTGATGGCCAACATGCGCAAGCAAGCTGAAAGATTTGGCGCTGAGTTTGTTGATGAAAATTTCAAACAAGGCGACTTCAATAAAACTCCGTTCATTGTTACCGCAGCGGATAAGACATATGAAGGAAAATCAGTAATCATCGCTACAGGAGCAGATACAAAATGGCTTGGTGTTCCCGGAGAAAGTGAAAGAATCGGTCGTGGTGTTTCTTCTTGCGCACCATGTGATGCACCGTTTTTTAGAAATAAGAATGTCATTGTTGTCGGAGGCGGGGATAGTGCAATGGAAGAAGCATTGGTATTAACGCGCTTTGCAGAACATGTCACGGTTATCTATCGGGGAGATACCTTACGGGCGAGTGAGGTTATGCAGCAACGAGCATTTGCCAATGAAAAAATCAGTTTTATTTTTAATACCGTTATTGAGGAGATCAAAGGAGAACAAAAAGTAGAAAAGGTGCTATTAAAAACAAACTGCACCGACGGATCAATTATTGTTAAGCCGGGAGAACATATGGGGACGACCACCGTTGACAAAGTAGGGGGAACCGAAATAAAAAGAGATGACAATATGATGACGTGGGAGATGCCAACCGACGGCATTTTTGTCGCTATTGGACATATTCCGAATTCTAAAGTGTTCTCGGGCATTGATGTTGATGAGAAAGGGTTTATCATAGTACATGAACATACCAAGACCAATAAAGAAGGGGTTTTTGTTGCCGGTGATGTCCACGACCGGCAATATATGCAGGCGGTAACTGCTGCAGGCTTCGGTTGTGCAGCAGCCTTAGAAGCAGAGCGGTGGCTTGAGGCGCAGGAATAATCCTGTAGCAATCTGTATCAGCCTATTGACAGCCTCATAGGGCTATGGTAAGATATCTGTTACGAACAAAAGAAATTTCGTTTATGATGATCCAAAAAGTTATCCTATTCTACCCAAATTGACGGAGTAACGTGTCTTCATAACTTACGCAATTTCTTCTGTTCCAAAAAAAGTTGCTCTTTTTATTTTCAATCGATTAGTTACAGGCCAAGCTAGCTCCAGCAGCAGTCGTTAGGTTTTTTGGTAGTGCAAGCTAAAAGCTAATGGCTCATGACTAATAGCTAAAATGGGCCGGTAGCTTAGTTGGTAGAGCGCGTCTTTTGCACAGACGAGGTCGAGAGTTCGAATCTCTTCCGGTCCACAAAGTCAAAAATTGAAGTGGAACGAAGAGATGAGAAGCGCCGCTTCGAAGAAGCTAGTACTCTTGGAGTACGACGACTTCAAGAAGCTAGTCCCTTTAGGGAAATCTCTTCCGGTCCACAGCATTTCATTCTTTGGGGCAAACCCTCTAGTAAGAGAGGGTTTACCTCAGAGACTTGATGAAAAGCTGACAGCGAGTGTCCCTGTTTGCCTTATGGGCAGAGAAACCTCGTTGAGTTAATAGCTCTTTAAAAAGTGAAGAGAATATCCCGCGTAGTGCTCCATGGCATTATACGGGATAAAAACGTCTTAAACTCCGAGTAGTCGGAGTATAAAAATTTACTTATTAATGCCAACAATGGATGCCTAGGAGATTTTGACCGAGGAAGGACGTAGACGGCGACGATACTCGTCGGGGAGGTGCCATCAACCTTTGATCCGGCGGTTTCCGAATGGGGAAACCTACTCTGTTTTACAGAGGGACCAAACATGAAGTTAGTTCCGTAAGGAATTATATTAGGGTTTGGTTGGGTACGGCGTGAACTGAAACATCTTAGTAACGCCAGGAATATAAATCATATGAGATTCCGTTAGTAGCGGTGAGCGAAAGCGGAACAGCCTAAACCACGTAAGTGGGGTTGCAGGGCAGACGATATTCGATGTGTTGAAGGTAGTAGAAGGATCCGGAATGGTCCGCCAAAGAACGTGAAAGCCGTGTATGCGAAACCTGAGACACCGATAGTTTGTTCCTAAGTACCATGAAGCACGATAAACTTTGTGGGAATCTGGGTCGACCACGATCCAAGGCTAAATATCAGAATCTACCGATAGTGAACTAGTACCGTGAGGGAAAGGTGAAAAGCACCCCGGGAGGGGGATGAAACAGAACTGAAATTGTTGGCTAACAAGCAGACAGAGCTCCAATTTATTGGGGTAATGTTGTGCCTATTGAAGAATGAGCCGGTGAGTTTATGATTGCTGCATTAGTTTAACCAACTTCGTTGGGGAGACACAGTGAAAGCGAGCCCTAACTGGGCTACCATAGTAGCAATTATTAGACCCGAAACCGGGTGAGCTAACCTTGAGCAGGTTGAGTCCCGCAGAAATGCGGGAGGAGGACCGCACTCGTATCCGTAGCAATGGGTTGAGATGACTTGAGGTTAGGGGCAATATGCCAAACGAACCCGGAGATAGCTGGTTCTCCCCGAAATATATTAAGGTATAGCGCTGGTTAATTGCAACAAGGGGTAGAGCACTGAATGGTTCGTGGGGGCGCAAGCTCTCGCAGCCAAACAAACTCCGAATACTTGTATGTTTATTCCAGTAGTCAGACTTGTCGGGCTAAGCTGATGAGTCTAAAGGGAAACAGCCCAGATTCCCAATTAAGGTCTCTAAATAAAAGCTAAGTTTTTAAGGAAGTCACGACCCATAGACACCCAGGAGGTTGGCTTAGAAGCAGCCATCCTTTAAAGATAGCGTAACAGCTCACTGGCGGATGGTTTGTGGCGCCGAAAATGTATCGAGGATTAAGCTTTTTACCGAAATTGGAAACTCTTGTGCATAGCACTGGAGATTGAAGATTATAGATTAATGATTAAAGAATAAAAATATTCTTAAATCTTAAATCCTACATCTTGATTCTCTTGCGCTTTGCGCAAGTTTGGTAGGGGAGCGTTCTATTTGCAGTGAAGTTGGAGTGTAAATTCTGGTGGAGCGGATAGAAGTGAGAATGCCGGCATGAGTAGCGCAATGCAGATGAGATATCTGCACACCGAAGACCCAAGGTTTCCTCCGCAATGTACATCATCGGAGGGTGAGTCGGCCCTAAGGACCTTCCTCGTTAAAGGGGATTAGTCCGATGGACAAGTCGTTAATATTCGACTACAGTGTATGCGAATTTTAAGGGAGTGACGAGGTTGGAACACTCAAGCTGTATACGTACAGTCCAAGCAGTAAGATAGTGATGATTGGCAAATCCGTCGTCGTGGTTAATCGAGCTGTGATAGAAAGTTCCCTGGCAACAGGGGATGATTTGATCTTTTTCAGCGTCCAGGAAAAACTTCATTATGTTGACCGCAAGGTTTAACAAAACGCATATGTTACCGTACCGCAAACCGACACAGGTGGGTTGGTCGAGAAGACTCAGGTGAACGGGAGACAGAGGATTAAGGAACTCGGCAAAAAAGCTAGGCGTAACCTATGGGAGATGCCTCGCCGTATCATTTCGATACGGCCACAGCAAAAGTTTATTTGGCGACTGTTTATCTAAAACACAGGTCCCTGCAAAACCGAAAGGTAACGTATAGGGGCTGACACCTGCCCAGTGCTGGTAAGTTAAAAATCTCGGGTGATGTTCGCAAGAATTCAGCCTAGGATTTAAGCTCCAGTAAACGGCAGCAGTAACTATAACTGTTCTATGGTAGCGAAGTTCCTTGTCGGGCAAGTTCCGACCCGCACGAAAGGTAGAACGACCAAATAACTGTCTTAATCCTTTACCCGGCGAAATTGAGATGGCTGTGAAGACGCGGCCTAGGTATACATGGACAAAAAGACCCCGGGAGCTTTACTGTAGCTTGGCATTCGCAAGCTTACTCTAATTGTTTAGAATAGGAGGGAGACGCCGCAAGGCGTTCATCAGTGAAATACCTCTCTTTGGAATGAGTGAGCGTTACTTCGACCCGCATAAAATTACGGGCGGAGAACAGTGTCTGGTGGGCAGTTTTACTGGGGAGGTAGGCTCCTACAACGCAACGGAGCCGCACAAAGGTTGGCTAGTCATGGATGGAAATCATGATGATAGCGCAAAGGCAAAAGCCAGCTTGACTGCGAGACCCACAAGTCGAGCAGGTACGAAAGTAGGTCTTAGTGATCCTGTGATGCATAGTGGTATGCACACAGCTTAACGGATAAAAGCTACCCCGGGGATAACAGGCTGATCGCATCCAAGCGTCCACAGCGACGATGCGGTTTGGCACCTTAACTACACATTGGGGCGCCTAGAGAGTAATCTCTAAAGCTTGATTATTCAAAAACGCACGATAGAGGTGCGTGTGAATAAAAAATACTAGTCAAAATCGGTGAACACCATTATCGCGAACAAATAATGGTCAATACCGAGGGAAGTAGATTAGTTTAAAGTTAAAAGTTTAAAATTAAAAGTTAAGGAAGTATTTTTTAGATTCCTTACAAAATTTTGTACTTTGCATTTTTGCACTTTGAATTAGTTTGCCCCGTATCGACTTTCCCGTATACAGCGGGAGGAGGTGAATTCTATGCCCATTTGGTATAAATTTATAATTCACCTAAACGGCTAGCTCCTTTTACCAAAAAGGATGAAGGTATAGTCAGTGCACATGGTAACATGTGATTCGACAGCGATGTCGGCTCATCACATCCTGGGGGCGGAGAAGTTCCCAAGGGTCCGGCTGTTCGCCGGTTAAAGTGGTACGCGAGCTGGGTTCAGAACGGCGTAAGCCAGTTCGGTCTCTATCCTGTATACCCGTTTGAAATTTGAGGAGGTCTGTCCTTAGTACGAGAGGACTGGGATGGGGGAATCCCTGGTGTGTCGGTTGTTCCACGAAAGTGGGCACTGCCGAGTAGCTAGATTCCCATCGGATAACCGCTGAAAGCATCTAAGTGGGAAGCCGTCTCCAAGATAAGATTTCGATGTACCCGCGAGGGTATGAAAGACCCCTGGCAGACTACCAGGTTGATAGGAGGGCAATGGAAGCGCAGTAATGTGTTAAGTTTACCCTTACTAATGGTCGAATAGTAAATTTTTTAAGCGTTTTTCTCTTCACTTTTTTAGGAGCTATTCGCAAGAATAGCGACGACATCCTTGGAAGACCGCAAGGTCTGAAAAGGACAAGGAACCTAAACTTTGCTCTTTTACTAATAAAAATTTTCTGGTGATTGAAGCGTTATGGCACCACCTCTTCCCATTCCGAACAGAGAAGTGAAACGTAACAGCGCTCACGATACTGCTTTTTAGTGGGAAAATAGGTCATCGCCAGGATATTTTTGTTAGTAACCCTTCGGCTAACGCTCAGGGCAAGAGAGATTAGATCCAAACAAACCGCCAGTAAGGGCGGTTTTTTGGTGGGAATTAATCAGGGAATTGGATATTCATGGCATTGTTGAAAGCATCATCCAATTTACTCTCCATGTCACTACGGTTTTGTTCCAACTGGCTCACGTTTTGTTGGCACTGGTCATTGCTATTATTAAAGGTATCTTGCGCATTACTTATCATATTCCCTAGCTGGTCTGATTGCTGTTGTAATTGTTGTATCTTGTTATTTATGGTATCTTGTTGCCGTTGCCCTGCTGTTGTGCTTGTGTCAATATTATTTGCCTGGTTGTTTAATGCATCGATAATGTTTTGTAACTGCTTTTGTTGATTGTTCAGGGCAATAATGTGATTTGCCATTTGTCTTGCATTAGTAACACAGCTTTGCATCTGGCCTGAAATTTGCTGTTGGATGGCAATAATTTGAGATGAAATGCCTCCGATGTTTTGTCCGGTTGGTTGGTTTATCGGCGGTTCGGGGGAGACTATCGCTATTGGAGTTGCGGTAAATTGCTGCTGAACAGGTATAAAGGGCATCGTATTTACCGCAAAATTTGTAGAGGGGTAATTGGGAGAAGGGTTTGTATCAGAGTATTGAGGAAAAGGAGTTATCGGAGCAGGGACTGAGGCGGTTGTTTGATTATTGTAATTATTGCGATATGCCTTCCAATCGTCATTACCATGTCCTCCCCACGGCATGAGATTGTTATTTGCCATTTCTGCTTGCGTATGTGAAGGAGAGAATAATGTATTTCCTTGCTGTTGAGGTAGGAAAAAGAGCGTTGCACCAAATAAGAGAACAACACCGCTGAGTATTATTCCAAATTTTTGTACTGCCTTAAGCGGCTTGTAATACGTACGAAAAGGCGTGGTTTTTTTAGAGAGGATAACGATATCTGCCTTTTTGGGTAATTTCTGGTGAAAGTACATAGGTAATGAGTGTAAATAAGAATAAACTATAGAAGAAAGATATGGTGCAATGTTGTGTAAGAATTCAGGAAGGATTAAGGAATTGCACAACACGGGAGAGCATGGTATACTTAGCATATCTTTAAATTGAAAGGACGTATGAATGGCAAAAACTACATCTACTAATTCTCAAAGCGCAATGGCGCAGCTTCTTGCCAAGCACCAGAATAAATTTGTTACGCTGAAAAAAGGCGAGAGCATTAAAGCAAAAATTACCAAACTTACTCCCAATGAAATTCTTGTCGACGCGGGTGCCAAAACTGAAGCAGTTGTCATGGAACGTGACAAACGTATTGTACGCACGATCATGCAGCAGTTCAAGGTCGGTGATACCGTTGAGGTCAATGTCCTCAATCCGGAGTCTGAAAGCGGCCAATCTATTGTTTCACTCAGGCGTTATCTCGGCAACATGGCATGGGAAAAGCTGGAGGAATTACAGAAGAACTCAGATCAGTTGGAAGTAACGATTAAAGATGTGAGTAAAGCTGGCTATGTTGTGGATACGGCTTTTGGAATTTCGGGTTTTCTCCCTCAGTCACATGTCTCATTCACACAGGACGGGCTCAATCCCGGCCAGACAGTCAAGGCGCGCGTGCTTGAGTTGAATCGGCCAGATAACAAAGTCATTTTTTCTCAGAAGAAGATGATGTCAGAAGAGGAATTTTCAACACTTAGCAAGCAGTTTAAAGCAGGCGAGAAAATAAACGTAACGGTGTCGACTGTTACGCCCTTTGGTCTGTATGTAACGCTTCCGAAAGTTAAAGGGGTATCGGAAGGCAATGACGTGGAGGGATTCATTCATATTTCCGAAGCATCATGGGAGAAAGTTGGGGATCTGGGGGAACTCTTTGCTCCAGGAGATGAAATCGAAGCTGTTTTGACCCGATTTGATAGTGAAACTCGCCGGATCAGTCTTTCTATCAAGCGTCTTACTGCAGATCCGTTTGAAACACTCATTGAAAAATATCCTGTAGATACAAAGGTGAGGGGTACCGTTACTGCGATTGAAGATGGCGATGTTATTTTCTCATTCGGTACAGAAGGCGCAGAGGGAGTTCTCAGGAAGGATAAAATTCCACCAACAACTACCTATACCGAAGGGCAAGAAGTGAATTTGACGATCGCAGACCACGACAAGCGCAAACACCGCATCCTCGTCTCACCGGTACTTCTGGAAAAGCCAATGGGATATCGATAGATTTAAGATTCAAGATTGAAGATTAAAGAATACTTTAAGTACAGTCTTAAATCCTAAATCTTTATTCCTTAATCTTACTTCATTTTAGAGCAGTTTCTCTTTTCTTCTGCCTGAGAGTATAATAAAGTTATGGCTAAAAAACCGACAGTTAATTTTGTCTGCCAGGAATGCGGGTATGATAGTCCTCAATGGCTTGGAAAATGCCCCGAATGCGGTAGTTGGAATTCTATGAAAGAGTTCCAGATAAGGGATAGCAAACAGCGAGCAAAAAACGGGGTGGGTAATGAATTAGTACAAATAAAACCGCAAAAACTTCATGAGATTGCATATCAAGAAAAGTCGAGAGTTCAAACAGAATTTCAAGAATTGAACAATGTTTTGGGAGGAGGAATCGTCAGAGGATCGGCGACACTTATTGCCGGTGATCCGGGTGTAGGTAAGTCGACACTGCTCCTACAGCTTGCTTTGAGTTTGTCCGTTGCAAGCAAGGTGCTCTATGTAAGCGGGGAAGAATCAGCTGAGCAAGTTAAAATGAGGGCAGTGAGAATTGCAGAGAGCTCAGAAAAATCAGACAGCCAGAAAAATCGACTTTCTCAGTCTGCTGAAAATTTGTTTTTTCTCTCATTAACTGATGCGGATACTATTGTCGAGCAAATAATCGAAATGAAGCCTGATTTGGTAATTATAGACTCCATTCAGACTATTGAGTCACAGAATGTATCCGGATTGTCCGGATCTGTTGCGCAGGTTCGATATGCAGCGTTGCAATTTATCCGATGCGCGAAGCAGAATAATGTACCCGTTATTATCGTCGGACACGTGACTAAGGAGGGAATGGTAGCGGGTCCGATGGTTTTATCACATATGGTGGATACGGTACTTTTTCTGGAAGGAGAGAAATTCGCCAAGACAAGAATTCTTCGAAGTCTGAAGAACCGGTTCGGTCCAGTTGATGAAGTCGGGATTTTCCTCATGGAAGAAAACGGCATGGAGGAAGCGACAAATCCTGAACAGCTGTTTCTTACACCGGGACAACAACAAGTGCCCGGGAGTGTCCTTGTTTCAACCCTTGAAGGGTCTCGGGCCTTTTTGGTAGAGTTACAAGCCCTGGTGGTCACTACACGACTTCCTATGCCCCGTCGAGTAGTGTCCGGCGTTGATGCAAGACGGGTTGAATTATTGCTTGCTGTTCTGCAAAAGCATTGCCACTTGCCGCTTGATACAATGGATGTGTTCGTCAATGTCGCCGGCGGCATGAAATTGGCTGATCCGGGAATTGATCTGGGAATTTGTCTTGCCGTGTATTCTAGCCTGAAAAATATCGCGCTGCCAAAGACCGTCGGCATTGCGGAGGTCGGGCTTTTGGGTGAGCTTCGTGTTGTGACTGGTTTGGACAAGCGGGTTAAGGAAGCGGAGAAGCTGGGGTTCAAGAATACAATAACAGCGAAGAAATATAAGACGCTGAGAGAAGTGCTTGGTAAGTTAGGAACTAAATAATTTTCAATTTACAATTTTTAATTTTCAATCAATGTCACAATATTCAATGTTTCAGACGTTTGTAAATTGCATCATTGAAAATTGATAATTAAAAATTAGAACGTATGGATAAAAAAGAAGATATAATCAAACAAAAAGAAGAACTTGAGCAGGCGAAAGCTGAGGAGGAGAAAAGAACTCCCGCGTTTTCACCCAACATCATCGGCGCAATTGCAGACGAGGTATCAAAGACATTGATGAAACGGTTGCCGGGTATCCGTCCTCGTGTACGAAAGAAAAAAATAAAGAAGACGAAACAGATAGAGAATGCATTATTTCTTGATACGTCGGCAATTATTGACGGAAGAATTTTTGATGTTATTTATCTTGGTTTGCTCAATGGAACCGTTGTGATCACTTCGCATATCCTTCTTGAACTCAAACATTTGGCAGACACGCAAAATACCGTCAAGCGGGTGAGGGGACGCAAAGGACTGGAAGCATTGGAAAAATTGCGCAAGGCAAAACAAATAAAAGTTATGGTTTTGCCTGAGGAAGCCGGAAAGCAATCCGTTGAACGGGTAGAAGTTGATGAGCAGCTTATTAAGACGGCGAAAAACTATAAAGGAAAAATTATCACGTGTGATTACAATTTGGAGAAAAAGGCAAGCATTGAAAACGTCACGGCAGTCAATATGAATGCGCTTGCGAATTGTCTCAAAGCGGTTGCTGTCCCGGGAGAGTCGCTGCATATTAAGATCGCTCATCTTGGGAAAGATAAGACGCAAGGGGTTGGTTATCTTGATGACGGGACGATGATCGTTGTGGAAGAGGGAAGCGATGAATTGAATAAAGAGGTCGACGTGGTTGTCTCCAGAATTATTCAGACTGCAACAGGCCGCATCCTTTTTGCTAAGAAGATTTAAACTTCAGAAACTTCAGAAAACTCAGAAAACTCGGAAAACCAGAAAGTCAGAAATTCAGAAGGTCAGAATCTCCGATCTTCTGATTATCCGAAATTCTGATTCCCTGAGTATTCCGAGTTTTCTGAACACAAAAAACTCGTCTCCTCTGAAGAGGTAAGAGCTCCTGCCCAAAGCCCCTACCTCATCAAAAAAGACGAGTAAACGTCTTATCTGCAGAATTGCGTGAAAATACTTTTCATGAAAAATCCTGATTTATCAATAAGAAAAGCGATTTTTAGCCTCACCTTTTTTTCTTGACAACACCCCGGACTTTATTGTATTTTTTATTTCGGCAATTAGTTTTATTCCTGCCTGAAGGACTAAATGCCGTTTACCCTAAGAGCATTGCTTATCGTACCTGAACTTATCTTTTGAGTAACGAAAGCGATGCTCTTTTTTTGTTTTTTATTCTGCCTCTGCAAAACAGAATAACGTCTCTCATGACTTTGCTCGCCCAGTAAAGTCATCCAGTAAATCAATGTGAACGTGCTACTGATATCCTTTTTAATTAGAAATTGTTCTTTACCCTCTCGTATCAATGTTTTTTATTGATACGCAGCAATTTTTTTGGTCCTTCGTTTCGTTTTTTCCAAAAAGTTTTGCTAACAATTCCAATACTTAAGCATCATAGTAGCATACCAACTTTATCTTGTCAACCTATAATATTCCCATGATCAAAATTGCATAAACCCATAATAAATGTGTGGAAAATTAGATTGATTTAACAGGCTATATAACTTATACACATTGATGTGGATAAGTTTGGGACAGTGTTTTCGATATGTCACTGTATTTTTGGCTGTGCTAATATTTATATATATGGCAAATACAGGTGACGAACCAATTCCAGGTATAGGTCCTGATGAAGAAGCGATAGATAGAGTGGAACACAGTAAGCAATTTACTGGAGACAGAGAAGGAAAGGGTCGCCAGCATGAATCTGTAACAGCAAAACACCTTCGTGCGAAATCAACTCTTGACACTGAGGTTGCAACAACTATTGAGGCATTTAAGACAAGATTAGAACTCTCCCAACAAAGTCAAAATGATACATTACCTTTACCTGGCGATACACTAAGAGTCTCTCACGAAGCAAGCGTTGAGCCTGAAGAGGACACCCAAATCAGTTCTGTTGACGAACAACCGAGTGGATGGAGACATCATGCGCGGCGCATCATTTCTTCAGTTAGCCGCGTTAGAAAAAGTTCTTCTGGTGATTCCAGAGGCGTTCTTACTACAGCAAGCGTAGAAGGATATGGAGATGCTGTAGAAACTGCAGGTACAAGGGGGGAAGAGATAGTGCAATTAGCAAGAGAAACAGTACAGATTCTAACAGCACAGCATGAGGCGTTGAGAGATTCTTTGCTGGAAGATACGGACTTGATAGAAGAGTTAAATGGGTTTTTTATTGATCAGCAAATAAGACCTTTTGTTGAGAGATCAAAAGAGAGAGGTCATATTACTGGTGAGCAAGCAGGAGCGTATGAGACATTGGTACGTGAGCAACTGGAAGAAAATCTTAGGAGAGATACCGCAATAGAACGACAAGGTAGACGTACGCACAATTCTAACGAAATACGAATACTGTTAGCAGGAATCGAAAACAAGAACACTTCTAATAGATTGCGAGAGCTGTCTAATCTTACTAGTTTTGGTGCGATGCAGCAAACACAGTATGACGAAATAGTTGCTCTTTTAGTGAGACAAGGTGAACAAACGGCATTAGAACAGTTGATGACGATGGTTGATCAAACAGAAATGTCACCTGGGGTAAAGGATAGCCTACAGGAGGTATTCCATACGGCCTTAGCACAGAAAAGAAACAGAACATTTTTTCTCCAGGAAGAGAATCTTGTGCGATGGCAGGCAATAAAGAATGATCCTGAACTAGTACATTTGTTCGGTCAGGAAGCGATCGAAGAGATGGATGAGGCTGCATTACATAGTATAATAGATGAACTTTTGACAAACCCAAGTAGGGAAGGATCACCAAAACTTGGATTTTCACTTTTGCATCTAGAGAATGCGGATGCCATTCCGTTTGCTATTTTAAATTGCTGGCGTGAGGGTGGATACAATTTTGATTATCCATTTCTCCACGATGCCGCTGGAAGTTATAATTTTGATTTTCCGGATGAACCTCTGCCAACTATATCCAATGATACACCTATTTATAAATATATTGCTGCTCTTCCTGAAGCAGAAGTAGCGAAACTACCTCAGCTTGCTGTTCCTGGTATCCCTGAGGTGATTGAGGTAGTGCGAGGAAATCCAGAAAACTTTCTTGAGAAAACACAGTTTGAAGCTTTTGTAAGAACTTATGCAAGCGAGTATGGATTAAGATTGGGAAAAGCGAGAGATGAAATCGTTGATGGCGGTTGGGATCCTGAGGCAACCAGTACCCGAATAGTAACACTGTTAGAGAGAATGCCGCTCTTTGATAGAGACGTCACGAGCGAACAAAAAAGAGCTGTTGCGAATCCAATTGCTCAAATAGTGCAACAAAGGGTAGAAGCAGCAGCAGTAGATTGGCTCACTCACGGCGATACGAGAAAACAGGCTTTTGCGGTGGGAATTTTTGGCAGCAGAGAACTCACATTGGGAGATGAGGGATATCAAGCAATTGAAAGCTTCTTAGGAGAAAGCGAGAATGTTTCCCTACAAAAAGAAATGGTTGATCGAATTTTATTTCGTACTGATGATAGTGACGCAATGCAGGCAGTTTTACGTGCATACTCCCATCTTGATCCAGAAGTACAAGCAGTTTTGCGAGGGGAAGCAACTGATGTTGTCCGGCAGTTGTTGCGTCAAGGTGAAAGAAGAATTGATGCTGCTACCCTAGCCACGTTGGGAGCAATACTTGATCGAGATGTTACGGATGTAGAAAAGATTATTGATTTTTTACAAAACAACGATTCGCTTCTGGTTACGTTTAACCATCGTGAAATTGATGCATATAGCAAATTAGTAAACTCCGAGGCTCTTCTTACAACCGTGCAGGAATTAAAGGCGTATGGATATTATTTTGATGTAGATCATCTTTCTGTTTTGGAGGATGTAGCTGCAAATCGTGAATCAATAGTAGCAAAAATACGGGAGATTCGAACTGTTGCACCAGACTATGAATATAAATTCCATTTTGAGCGCATTGAAGAGACAAATGAGGATATGTATATTACAGACCCTTATGATGTCTTCATGTATAAGAATGGAGAAAAGTCTGTCGATAAGCTACATAAAATGTATGAAGCGCTTGGAGAGGTACCACGGGAATTTTCAGATGCCTTTCTTCGATACGCATGGAAAAGAAACACAGAAGGTCAGGTGGATACAGCAGATATAACAGCTGAACAATATCAAGCATTCCATAGAAATATTGCTTTTTTGACAGGTACGCGGGGAACGCCTCTCTCACCAGCCGTTGATAGAGAAGTTGGCGGATTGATAATGCATATGCATTCAAAGATTGCTTCAAAACTCTTAATGCAGGCTGCTGTCATGGATATTGCAATCGCGGATGGACAGGCAAAAGGAAGTGAGACGTTAACTATAACGCAGGATAACTGGCAACAACTTTTACATTTGTATCTCAGGTCGCAAGATGGCTTGGAATACCTACAAGAAGGTCGATATTCATCAGGTGCTGCAGAAAAAATAAAAGGACTTTTTACCGATCAAAAAGTAAAAGATTTTTGCCTGCAGCAAATAAAGGCGGAATGGCTTTCTTATTTAGATGGAGAAGTGATAGATGCGGTACCTTTTTCGCTGCAAGCAATTTCCAGAATGATTGAGTATACAGGAGGTGCAGGTCCGTTAAGTCAGTTAGAGTCATTACAAAAATTTATTCATGGAGTAGATAAGGCTTTCTCAACTCCCAATTTGTCTAATGAGACGAAACGGGCTATTTTGGAAGGACTACGAGATACAGAGGCACGATTCACAAGGGAAAAGTGGTCTAATGAAGCAAGAACAGATTTTTATGATATATCAACCGATATCCTCTCGGCTGATCCTGAATTATTCTCAGAATACTTTACTATTTTCCCTCAACTAAATCCTGCTGAGCTCAAACGTTTTGCGAAAGAATTCTATCCGTTCTACCGTGCAAAATTAGCACTCCTTGAAAAACCAGGCAAGGTACATGATTTGGAAGACATTGTTGCTTTACGGGCAGATATTCGTGACTTCAGTTATTTACTTGGTTCGGAAGATACTGCTTTTGATCTTAAAAGAGCACAACTCTCAGAAGAGATAAAGACATTATTTAAAGACCGATTTGGTATCACGCAGATTCCTGAGGAATTGACTCAAGACAATATACGGTCGCTCAACGATATATCGTTATATCTGGCCAACTTGAATGATAGAAATCCTGATCGGGAAACGATGTTAGGTTTTTATTTAGCACTCAAATTGAATGGGCAATGGGATGCATTTAGACGAGGAGAAGTAATTGATCCAACAACCTATCTTGTGCCGGGTAAAAGTGCATTAATTGCAGATTTGCTAAGAAGGCGGCAAGAATTGAGCCCGTTAACCCCTGACAATCTCGGCATTACGCAAGAAGATATGCCTGAATTTTTACGCCTGCTGCAGCAGGAAACACAGAATATTGTTATCGGAAATATTGAAACAATCGATGTCAAACTCTCCAATATCATTTTGAATCTCAGAACTATTGTCGATCTTGATCTCTACCCTGAACCGCTTGATAAGAAAAGAATGGAGCTATTACTCCGATGGGGAAATAAAAAAATAGGATCTGTCGTTGCCCGGATGTATCAACAGCAGACGCAACCTAGTAAAACGTTTACTTTTACAGCAGATGACGAACAAATTCGTAGGCAAGTAATACAGATCATGGAAGAAACAGAGGGGATTGACGCAACTGACCCGAAATCGCTAAAAGAACATTTTCAGGATGGCATGAAGCCTTTGGCTACTGGAGTTAATCTTTTAAATTTTGTCGATGAGTCAGATGCACAGTCTGAAATAGGAATTCTTCAGGATCGACTGAGTCCCAATCCCGATGTCATTGCAATTTTCAGAAGATTAGGTGAGAATTTTAAACCCACATCAGGAGCACTCGCATTGTCACAAGACTTAACCTATCTGGATACACTCGTTGTAAAACGTGAAGATGAGTTACAGACTGGCGAGAAAGAATTATTGACTGAATATATTGGGTCAATTCGTGAACAGGTAATAAAACTTGAGGAGATTTATGGCAAGATTGCCCAGAAATTTACTGCCATGAGGCAAGGTAGCAAGAGCACTGGTAATCCTCTTCTGGAAGCTAAATTTGCGGATATTGATAGAGTTATACATGCACAAGCCTCACAACAGACAGTAACCAGCACAATTACTGAGGATATTAATGTCATTATTGAAAATATGCGTGAATGTCTCTCTTGTACCAGACAAGGAGCAAATAATGACACCAATTTAACCTTCGGTGACACAAATAAATTTTATGTATATAGCCAAACAGAAACGCAACAAAACGGAAGTATATCGGATCAAGTTGTTTTTCTTGAACCGATAACTCATGAAGACGGAACAGAAGAAATGGCGTTTGTATTCGACCGAATTTATGGAACTAATACGCCAACAATATTACAAAACCAAGTTGAGACTGTTTTGAAGAAAGCACGAGCGATAAAAGGGAGATTTCCCAATGTCAAACTGTCG